>Ga0114999_10001201_pt1 | contig 36314 bp, 34 predicted proteins | sample ArcticOcean_MG_C_3_FD_89820 | JGI IMG/M metagenome (GOLD analysis project Ga0114999, IMG submission 89820) | Marine microbial communities from western Arctic Ocean - ArcticOcean_MG_CB8_126 | ecosystem: Environmental > Aquatic > Marine > Oceanic | place: Arctic Ocean: Canada Basin | collected...
ATATTTTCCCAGTCTCCTACTATGCCATATTTAGCGTCTTTAAATATATTCGCCTCGGGGTCTTTGTTAATAGCTACTATTACCTTTGACCCTGAGCATCCTGCCATATGCTGACTTGCTCCCGATATGGCTACAGTAATATATACATCTGGAGTTATAGTTTTACCAGTTAATCCAACTTGAAAACTGTGAGGAACCCACCCGGAGTCGACGGCTGCTCTCGATGCCCCTACGGCTCCATCTAAAATGTTAGCGAGTTCTCCTAGTTGTTCGAATGGTTCAGGTCCTCCAAGGCCTCTTCCCCCAGCGATAACTATCCTTGCGTCTTCAAGTTGTACTCCCTCAGATTCCTCAGACACCCGATCAAGTATTTTTGTTTTTACTAAGTCTTGGGGAATGGAAATTTCCACTTTTATTATTTCGCCAGTTCTTGATTCATCAAAGTCCAAAGGCTCATACGCCTTAGGGCGAATGGCTGCGATTTGAGGATCAGCATTGCAAGCAACTACTGCAATTGCACTACCGCCATAGACTGGGCGGTTAGCCAGCAATCGATTAGTAGATTCATCCATTGCTACCTCTAAGCAATCTTGGGCTAATCCTGTTCTCAGACGGAATGCCAACCGAGGTGCTAATTCACGTCCTTCGGCGTTCCTTGCTATGAGTACTATAGACGGGTTTATCATAGTACAGATTTCTGACATGCAGTGAACAAAGATGTCGGATTGATATTGGTTCAATTGAGGATCGTTTAGTAAATATACCTTGTCTGCTCCGGCAGATATTGCTATTTTTGCCAATGCATCGTCGTCAGTTCCTAATATTGCTAAAGATACAATCATCGGTACCTGGTCGGATAAATCTCTAGCAGCTCGCAACAATTCATTTGCCGTACTATCGGTCATTCCTTCCCGTATATAACTCACTATTAATATTTCGTTTAGTTCGGGCATTTCGGACTCCTAATTTCTAAATAAGTTTATCTTCTCGTAATTTCAAAGCCAAATTTTTGGCTGCGTCTGCTTCATTTTCGCCTTCAATCATTTCACATTCTTGATTCCTTTCGGGTGTAAAGAGGTCGGTTAAAGAAATCTTAGGGGTTAACGCTGATACGTCCAAGCCTAAATCCACAGATGTCCAAATCGTCGGTTTTTTTCTAGTCGCTGCCATAATTCCACGAAGTGTTGGATACCTTGGTTGGCCAAGTTCATTGCTTACAGTTACAACACATGGCAATTGGCCTTCAATGATTTCATACCCATCTGTTGTAACTCTCTCGACGAGAACATGGTTTTCTTTCAGTTCGACTTTTTTTCCTAATGTGATACAGGGTAATGCTAAAAGTTCGGCTAAGCCTAAAGGTAATTGGGCGTTATCCCAATCGGAAGCTTGTCTACCGCATAGGATTAAATCAAATCCTCCTAACTTTTTGATTGCAGCTGCAAGAACTGACGCAACCATATACGTGTCTATACTGTTTACCAGGAGTTCATCTTGTAACAATACTAATTCATCTGCTCCCATCGACAAAGGTTTTTTCATCACATCAAGCGCAAAAGTTGTTCCTGAAGAAATGACTGTGATTGACGCTTCTTGAACGTCTTTTATTCGGAGTGCTGCTTCTACGGCGTTCTCGTCAAAACCATTGACAACTGGGGGAATAGAGTTTGGTGTTAACACCTGATTAACGGAAGAATCAATTTTGAATGCCGAGGGAGGCATATCTGGATCGATTACTTGTTTTGCTAGCACAGCTATTTTGAGTGACAAATTGGACTCCTATATATTCACATGACATTTGTTGACTTTCTATCTTTATTATAGAATATTAGTGTTATATTTTCATCTTTGAAAATGTAATTGGAGGATATTCAACGAAATATGAATAAATCGCAAAAGAAATGGTTAGTAAGGCTATTGATATTGCTAGGCGTATTTGCTCTGATGTTTTCCTTTGGTTTTTTGGTAAATCAGATTTAAATAAATGGAGCTCAAAATGAATGGTATCAAAACATTTTCATTGTTAATTATATTGTCTTTCTTGTTGTTAGTGGCAGGAGCTAGCATTGGCGGAGAAATTGGCATTCTGGGAGCTCTAATTTTTGCAATTATCATGAATATTGGAGCATATTGGTATAGCGACAGAATTGCATTAAAGATGGCTCATGCCCACCCAATTGAGGAATCTTCTGATCCGAAATTGTTTAATTTGGTTAAAACACAATGTGACAGAGCCCAGCTTCCCATGCCTAAAATATACAAAATCGAAAGCAATATTCCTAATGCTTTTGCCACTGGAAGAAATCCAAAAAATGCTACAGTTGCAGTTACTACCGGAATACAAACTGTTTTAAATGACAGTGAACTTGGAGCAGTACTAGCTCATGAAATGGCTCATGTAGGGAATAGAGACACGCTTATTATGGCTGTAGTAGCTACTATAGCCGGAGCAATTTCTATGCTAGCGTGGATAGCTCAATTTAGTGCTATGTTTTCAGCTTTCAGTGGAAATAGAGGAGGACGTAACAATAATATAGTTGGCCTTCTTTTCGTAGCTATCGTTATGCCATTAGCCGCCAGTATTGTTAGAATGGCTATATCAAGATCCAGAGAATTTCAAGCCGACTTGAAAGGCGCTTACACTTCAGGGGATCCACTTGCTCTAGCTGATGCACTAGAGAAACTAGAGCAACATAATTCTTTGGGAGCAATGAAAGTTCCTGAAAGTGCATCTCATTTGTTTATTGTGAACCCATTTAGGGGTGGTAGTATGTCAAAGTTGTTTTCAACCCATCCTCCTACCGTAGACCGAGTAAAACGTTTGAGAGAATTAGAATCGCAATGGAGGGAAACTATTAAAAAACAGCAATTGGATTAACCGGTGACCCAGTGACTTTATTTAATTTCAATGGCCCCATCGCAAGCAAGAACTCACTAGTTTTTTGAATTTCACACATTTGGGATAATTCTTCTAGATTGCAGTTGTCGACTAACCAAAGCCCTAAAGTTACAAGGCACATAATGTGCAAAGGCGAAGTGGTTAAATTCGGATAGTCCGTAGGTTTTATGTCGTTTGAAGTGTCGGTGCCTAACATCGCGATTCGCCTTTCTTTGAACCATGGCGTGCAAGCAACTTGGCAGGCAGTCATTCCTTTAGATGGATCAGTAGGTCCAGTTTCAAGCCTCTTCCTATAATTTCCTGTTCGAACGAATAATACATCACCTTCACCAACTGTTATACCTTGAGCTTTCTCAGCGGCATCTAAATCTTCAGGCATGACGGGTTCATCATTATCCAGCCATGACTTATTTTTTAATTTAGCTATGTCCAATAATACCCCTCTGGTAATTATGCCATCACTAATGTTTTCTATCGAATGACTCTGAGCTCCTTCTTTAGAAGTTACCATGTCTGACGATACCCCGTTGTACATTAAGCCCTTCCAAGAGTAATGAGATAAAGCATCAATGTGAGTAATGCTTTGCCCATGGAAGACCATTCCAATGAACTCTGCAGCGCCTTTTCGGTTTATTCGACGTTCTTCATCGTCATGAGCTCTTCCTTCGCCACTGTCAACCATGAATCGTTGTACTTGATATGTTACATCTGAAGCTGATTCAGTAGTGATAGGTCTAGAGCAACTTACTGTAGTTCCAGTTTTGATTAATTTAGAAGCGTTCTTTGTAACTGCATCTGTCACGTAATTCAAGCAACCACGTTGGTCATCAGGTCCCCATTGACCCCAATTGCTTAGAGATTCCATCATGGAAACGACTTCTTTGTCAGTGGGTATTTTATTCATCAAACGCCTCGTTTATTATTTATTTGAATATTGATCCTAGCAATAACGGATAACCTCTTAAAAATTCTGAAGCTGACATGGCTTGCTTTCCTTCGAGTTGTATTCTCTCGATTTCTAATATTCCAAGCCCAGTACTAATCAATATTCTGTTTTTGAATTTGGAATCAGTTACAGGTAATATAGTCCCCGGAGTTGAATTGCTTGGGAGTAATTCTGGAGTAACTCGTCCTTGAATTATTTTGATTGATTTGTTCTTCCATCTGGTTGTTGAACCTGGCCAAGGAATGAATGCCCGCAGTTGAGATTCAATCGAATCAGCGGATTTGTGCCAATCTATTTCTCCGTGTTCTTTTATATGCTTGTGTGTCGTTGAGGAATCAGATTCAATTTGCGGAGTTTTCACTGGCAAAATACCTTTAGCAAGATTATTTAAGTATTCGGCTATCAGGTCGCCTCCTATCCCAAACAACTTATAGGTCAAGTCAGGAGTGGTTTCCGTGTAGTTCAATTCATGATTTCGCTGGTTGATTATAGGACCAGTATCCATTCCTTCATCAAGTTGCATTAATGTTATTCCAGTTTCGGAATGCCTATTGAGTATAGCATCTGCTACTGGACTAGGTCCCCGCAGCAGGGGTAATAATGATGGATGTAGATTTACGCAACCAAATTGTGGGACATTCAAAATATCTATCGGTATTAAAAGGCCGTATGCTACCACTACGATGACGTCCGGATTCAATCCAGCGATTAAATTCTTACTCTCAATATTTCGTAAAGAGCTAGGCTGATGGTAAGGTATTCCCAAAACCTGAGCTTCAACTTTGACTGGTGAAGGCATTAAGTTCAAGGAGCGTCCTGATTTTTTGTCAGGAGCTGTTATTACTCCGGATATTCCAAATTCTTCATGCAATTGCTGGAGGATCGGAACGGCATAGAGAGGGGTTCCCATAAATAATATGTTCATGTAACACCTTCGTGAACGATATCTACATATGATAGCGGACAAGTGATCACTTTTCAAACCAAAACAGTTTAAATAATAGCAATTTGGGGTCAAAAGTTATTGACATCAAAATTGATTAATTGATACGATATTAATACTCGGTAGAGAAAATAAAAACGGAGGTGAAGTTTATGAAAGAAAGTGATATGTGGGGGCGATGGTAGCCATCAGTCTGGATCCAACGACTGATTACTACGTTTAGTATTATAAACACCACAAACTAGGTTGGGCTCGGGCTAATGTCTATCATCGCCCCTCGTACAGGGAATCGATTGACCGGAAAGTCTGAGCCCTTTTATATTTATTTGAAGCTTTAAATGTTTGACAATAAATTGTAGATGGACGTAAAATCTAATCTGAACAAACCAATTAAAAAAAGGGTACTTAAAATATGTTAAAAATCCGCTTGAGAAGAGTAGGAAGAAAAAAGCAACCGTCATATAGGATAGTTGTAGCTGACTCAAGAGCTCCCAGAGATGGGGCTTTTGTAGAATGGATCGGAACTTACGATCCAATGGTAGATCCACCCGCATTTAAAATCGACGTCGAAAAAGCAACTGATTGGATTAAAAAAGGTGCTCAGCCGACTGAAGCAGTGCAAAGATTAATCGATAAAGCATCTGCTGAGTAGAGTTGAAATGAAAGAATTAGTAGAATATATAGCCAAATCATTAGCTAGTCTTCCTGATGAAGTAACCGTTACTGAAGAAATAGAAGGTAGTCAAAGAGTCTTAAAATTAGAAGTAGCTGATGAAGACAAAGGTAAAATTATTGGACGGAGAGGCCGAGTTGCTCAGTCTATACGAGCCTTGTTGAGAGTTGCAGGCGTCAAAGATGGTAGCAAAGTGATTTTGGAAATAGTCTAAATCACTCAATTTGTGAAAGAACGAGATGACATGGTAATTATTGGCAGGATTATGAAATGGAATCCTGCCAATAATTTTTATACAGTGGATCCAATGACAGACGTCACAGCAAGGTTTTCGGCACAACAACACATTTATGTCCAAGAACATGAATTTCGAATTACTGAAGTGAAGCCAGCGCCCGGTAAAAAATTATTTTGTGCATTTGAGCAAGATGCTGCTCAAACTCAACCTCATGAATTGGTAGGACAAATGATTACTATTCCTGCTGCAAATTCCCCCGCATTAGAATCTGATCATTACTATCATTATCAATTGATCGGACTCAATGTTTTTGAAGATGAATTTTGGCTAGGAGAAATCACGGACATTCTATACACTGGTAGCAATGATGTATATGTTGTCAGTAAAGACGGTAAAGAAACACTTATACCTGCCATTACATCGGTTATAATCGATGTAAACTTGGAAACCCAAAATATGAAAGTTACATTGCCTAAAGGTTTGTGATTAGACTATAAAATAACAAATTCTTTCAACACAATGGAGAGTGGAATCTGTCTGGACATTCGAAATGGTCAACTATCAAACGCGCAAAAGGGGTCACTGATGCAAAACGAGGCGCTTTATTTACCAAGTTAAGTAAAGATATAGCATTAGCAGCCAAGCAAGGTGGGGGAGATCCCGATATGAACTTTAAATTGCGATTAGCTGTAGATAAAGCCAAAACGAACAATATGCCTCTTGAAAATATTAACAGAGCTATTATTAAGGCTACGGGTGCCGGCGAAGGTGCATCGGATTTGGATGAGATAACTTATGAAGGGTACGGACCAGGCGGAGGCGCAATTTTAGTTCATGCTGTCACTGATAATCGTAATCGTACCGCATCGGAAGTTAGGTCCGCTTTTTCTAAAGGCGGTGGAAATTTAGGGGAATCTGGATGCGTTGCATGGAATTTTGAAGCCAAAGGCATTGTTGTTGTAGATTCCGAAAGCAACACAGAAGCAGAAGAAATCGGATTGTTTGCTATAGAAGCAGAAGCAGAGGATGTCAAAATCGAAGGAAAATCCGTTGAAATCTATACAGCTCAAAATGCTATTTCTACCGTGGAATTGGCTTTGAAACAAAATGGTATTTCTATAACGTCCACAGATATATCTTTAATTCCTAAAACAACTGTAATGTTGGAAGCCAAAGAAGCAGAACAAACCCTTAAACTTTTAGACACTCTAGAAGAATTAGAAGACATACAAAAAGCTTATACAAATGCCGATTTTCCAGAAGATGTGCTTCATAAATATTCAGGAGAATAATAAACCATGATGATACTAGGAATTGATCCAGGTACTATTAATATGGGATATAGCGTTGTATCTGATAACACTGGAGAACTGAAACTAGAAGATTATGGGATCATTAAAGTACCTGCTAAAACCAAGATAGAAGAAAGATTGTATCAAATGCACTCACATATATTAAATATGATTAGCATATTTGATCCTACTGCAATCAGCGTTGAGGAACCGTTTCTGGGTGCTGGTGAAAGAAAATTTGTTAAGAGCACAATCGCGATAGGACAAGCCCAAGCCGCCGTTTTGATTGCAGCCGCAAGTCAAAAAATACCGGTATTCCGTTACGCACCCACCAAAATCAAAAACGCTATTTCTGGATATGGATTATCAGATAAAAAAATGATTCAAGATTCCGTTTGTACAATATTTGGATTGAAAGAAACTCCTGGAACTGACGCAGCTGATGCTATCGCAATATCGGTGTGCCATGCTTTTGAATTCCAATCCACACAGCTTTTAGAATCTAAATTGATTAATTGAGACTCGTATGATTGTTGGTTTAAAGGGATATATAACAGCTCTATTAGAAGAGTCTCTAGGAATCGATGTTAATGGTGTTACATATGAAGTATTTGTCCCCCAATCCAAGCTTGCTGAAATTGGATCTGTTGGGGATTACCTACATCTCCACACACATTTACGGTACACTAACGACACATTTACTATATTTGGATTCGATGATTCAGAACAACTTAAAGTATTTCATCAATTGATTTCAGTTAATGGAGTCGGCCCAAAAAATGGACTCGCTATTCTTTCGCATTTGTCTATTTCTCAAATAACAGAAGCAGTGATGACAGATAATGTAGGTTTACTGACTGGTGTACCAGGTGTTGGAACTCGTACAGCTTCTCGAATCGCTTTGGAACTTAAGGGCAAAATGGAATTTTTAGAAGGCATGGAATTGGAAATTACTCGCTTCGATAATGACAGTGATTTGATTGATTCTTTGGTTGCACTTGGATATACCATAACTGAAGTTAAATCTGTAATCGGTAAAACTGATTTTGACCCTGACCATATGGATCTGGAATCAAGAATAAAAATGGTTTTGAGCAGAATGGCCTAAATAAATTTTACGAGGCAAAATGACAGAAAAATTCAATATAGTTTCTGATCTGAGAATGACTGGTGACCAGCCTAGTGCTGTATCTAACCTGGTTAAAGGTATGAACGATCACAAGGACCTGCAAACCCTATTGGGTGTGACAGGTAGCGGAAAAACTTTTACCATGGCTAACGTGGTGGAACAGATTCAGAAACCAACATTGGTAATTGCTCACAATAAAACTCTGGCAGCTCAATTGGCTTCAGAATTCAAAGAGTTTTTTCCGAATAATGCAGTTGAATACTTTGTTTCCTATTACGATTATTACACTCCAGAGGCCTATGTTCCAGGAAAAGATTTGTACATAGAAAAAGATGCGAGCGTAAATGATGAACTTACCAAACTCCGCCTTTCAACCACCACATCCTTACTCACTAGAAAAGATGTTCTGGTAGTAGCTTCAGTATCATGCATATTCGGATTGGGAGATCCAGGGGATTATTTCAAAAAAGTTGCTCACATTGCCGTAGGAGTAGAAGAAGGAAGAAATGTGTTCCTCAGAAAATTGGTAAGTATGCAGTATGAAAGAAATGACTATGACCTTGTACGAGGTAAATTCAGGGTAAGAGGAGAAATAGTTGATATTATCCCGGCTTATGCAGATTACGCTTTGCGTATAGAATTCTTTGGCGATGAGATCGAAAAAATTACCAAAATAGAACCCTTAACAGGAGAATTACTCGAAGGATTAGAACAAGTTGACATATACCCTTCTAACCATTTTGTCACATCACAGGAAAGAGTTAATTTAGCGGTCAATGACATCCAAGACGAATTGAGCGAACATTTAACATTTTTAAAAAAAGAGAACCGATTGCTAGAAGCCGCGAGATTGGAATCTAGAACCCATTATGACATTGAAATGATGAGTGAAACCGGTAGCTGTGCTGGTATTGAAAACTATTCTAGGCATTTACAACGAAGAGATGCCGGCAGCTTGCCATGGACCTTACTGGATTATTTTCCAGAAGACCATTTGATTTTTATCGATGAATCTCATATGACATTACCCCAAATCCGAGCCATGTATAAGGGAGATTACTCGAGAAAAAGCACACTGATAGATTATGGATTTAGATTACCTTCAGCATTGGATAACAGGCCACTTAGATTTGAAGAATTCGAAAAAAAAATGAAACAAGTTGTTTTTGTCTCAGCAACACCCGGACCGTATGAAATCCAACATTCTCCTAATGTGGTTGAGCAAGTGATAAGACCCACAGGACTGTTAGACCCTACTATCGAAGTAAAGCCTAGTGCTGGTCAAATTGATGATTTGATAGAAGAAATCGGAGCCCGAATCAAAAACAATGAACGAATTTTAATTACTACCTTAACTAAAAGAATGTCAGAAGAATTGGCTGACTATTTGTCCGAAATCGGTATTAAAAATACTTATTTGCATTCAGATATTCAAACTTTGGACAGAATAGAGATTCTTCGAGATTTGCGCCTAGGGGTGTATGACGTGGTTATTGGCATTAACCTTCTTAGAGAAGGACTGGACTTGCCAGAAGTGAGTCTTATAGCAATATTGGATGCTGACAAAGAAGGTTATTTAAGATCTTTTACCTCAATGATTCAAACTATTGGCAGAGCAGCTCGTCATTGTGACGGGCACGTTATCATGTACGCCGACAAAGTCACTGAATCCATGAGGAAAGCGATTGAAGAAACTTACAGGCGCCGTGAAATTCAAGAAAAACATAATAATGTACATGGCATTATTCCGAGATCTATACAAAAAGAAATCCACGATTTGACTGAAAATTTAGGCGACCAAAAGGAAACCTCAGATAAAAACGAATTAAGAAAAGAATTGTCTCAAGAAAGCTTACTCTTATTAATCAAAGATCTAGAACTTCAAATGAAGCAATCTGCTCGAAATTGGGAATTTGAAAAAGCAGCTCAAATCCGAGATGAACTTGTAGATTTAAAAAAACTTTCTAAAATTGGTGAAGTGATTGCTGGTTACTAACTTATTTTTATTCGATTAAATTTTTCGCAACAAAATGGTGTAACGCCCTTAAAACGGATGAATTCTTATTTAAAGAAAAAGAATCTACTGTGGTAGTATTTTGCCCTGTGGTTCCATCCACTGCACCTAGAGCTACCATGTCTTGTATCAGACACTTTTGACTGTCAACGGAAGGTAACAAATTCTTCTGAATTTGTATGGATAGTGCTGCTATTAATCCATAGCACCCCCAATTAGAAACACTTGAAATAATAAGTTTGCTAGTAGATGTAATAGAAAAATTTATTTTTAATTGTTTAGTTTCGTTGCTAACAGGAATGTTACCCATTCCTATTTCATTTCCACCATCACCCACTCCGATGCTGGGGATAGATTCGGTGAACAAAGTATCAACTCGTGCCGTGTGACTGGTAATGTCAATTCCAGTCATGTTGGCATATAATCCGAACTCATTAATACCACATCGTTCGATTGATATTAAAATTGACGGATTGATTCTTTTTAACAACTGTTGGCTGAAATTTTTGCTGGCGCATAGGTCAGTTATAGGAAAATCTATAATAGAATTCTGATTTGTAAAAGGTCTTAACAATGGTACTGTGTAGTGGTCGGTTACATACGTCACTTCCCAACCTAGAGTACTCAATGCATCGCCTAAAGCTATGGCACTTGGCGGCCCGTCAGTCTCAGGCTTATGGGCCATAGGAATTAAAAATCCAGTGGTGATTATAGCGTGTTTGGGGTGAGTCAACAGAAACCGTGCTGCGTCTTCACAGAATGCCACTGGTAGGTATCGAGAAAACTGGGTAATATCACGCTTGTCGTTTGATAGGATTATTTTTTCTATCGAACCGTTAGATTGCATTTCAGGCCGTCAAGTCCGTCAAAAACATATGGCCCGGAGTATGGGTAATCATTAAAGACGGTTTGGCATTGAGCGCAATTACTTGTGGTGTCACCCCGCAAGCCCAGAAAACCGGAGTTTCGCCTGGTGAGACCTCTGTAAAATCCCCGTAGTCTGGATGCTCTAGATCGTTAATTCCTATTATTGATGGATTCCCGACATGTATTGGAGCTCCATGGTTGTTCGGAAATTGTTTAGTGATGGCTATAGTTTCCTCAATCTTAGATGTAGGTATAGGACGCATACTTACCACCATTGGGCCAGAAAACTTCTGGCAAGTTACAGTCTGTATGTTAGTGACATACATAGCAACATTTCTCTCTAGTTGTTGGTGCTTTATAGTGATCCCTGCATTTTGGAGTGCATATTCAAATGAAAAACTACATCCTAACAAGAAAGTTACAAAATGGTCCTCCCAAAGATTTGTAATGCTTAACGATTCTTTTTCAAATCTCCCATTTTTATATATGTTATAGCGTGGGATGTCTGTTCGGATATCTGCTTGTTGAGTAGATGTAGATGGATGGGGATTTCCTGGTTCTAATATCTCTATGATAGGGCATGATTTATGATTAGAAATACAAAATTGTTCAAAATCGGAGGCGTACACTGAGGGTAATATAACGACATTAGTTTGGATGAAACCGCTTAATAGTCCAGAAGTTGGTTTAGTCCAAATTTTGTTGCGTATATCTTTGCGCAACTGTTCTGGGGTATCATATTCAAACATATTTAACCACTTAAACAATAGTTTATAAAGTATGATATGTTTGTGACAGGATTCAGTCAACATTGGTAACAGATGAATAGAAAAACAGGACGAAATATAAAGAATTATGGAATCATTCTTATTTATCTCAGACCCAGCGTCTTCATTGCACTCACAAATTGTGAAAATTTTTCAACAAAACTGTGAAAATGTAAGAGAACTGTCTAGTGTTGATGAAATCCCTAATAACCAAAGCGGTTCACTTAACATAATTGTAGTAAACTGTGTGACATTGGAAATGGAAAAAGCTACAGAAGTGATGCTATATTGCCAGGACATCGAAATACCTGTGATAGTTATCATTAATGAACACCAGATTGCATCCTTGAAACTTTCAAAATCCATTGAAGAAATATTTGTTTACCCGGGCTACCCTGGCGAATTTGAGTTACGGTTGAGTAAATTAAATTCCAAGTATCACGTAGATTTACAAGAGACAATTATTAAGCACCGGCACCTGTTCATTGATTTAGAAAAATATGAAGTGTACGTTTCTGACAAAAAAATGGCCTTAACCTACAAAGAATTCCAATTATTGGTTTTATTAGCTTCTAACCCTGGACATGTGTATTCTAGAGAAGATTTATTGAGTAGAATCTGGGAATATGATTACTTAGGAGGAACACGCACTGTTGATGTTCATGTGCGCCGCTTGAGATCTAAAATTGAAGATTCTTCTAATGTATTCGTGGAAACTGTCTGGAATGTTGGTTACAAGTTTAAAGTGATTGATTAAGCCGGATCAGTTACTAGATCTGCTAGTAATGTTTCCACGGTTTGCTTAAGGTGGGCGTGCTGATGTGCAGTTAAATGAGGATCTTTTTCGAAAATCAGTTGAGCAGTAGATTTAGCAAGTTGCATCAAAGATAAATCAAACAAGTTAGCTAATCTCATGCTTGGAACTCCACTTTGCCTTACACCAAAGTAATCCCCAGGTCCTCGCAATTTTAAATCTATTTCGGCCAATGTGAATCCATTGGTGGTTTGTTCTAGTGCCGATAATCGGGCACTTGCAGTTTCTGAAGGATCTGTGCAGAGCAAAATGCAATAACTTTGTTCTTGGCCGCGCCCGACCCTACCTCTGAATTGATGAAGCTGAGATAATCCAAAACGATCAGCTCCATGGATTAACATTACATTGGCATTGGGTACATCTACTCCGACCTCGATAACTGAAGTTGATACAAGAATTTGGGTCACTCCATTGCGAAAATTTGTCATGGTTTGTTCTTTTTGCTTTGCGCTCATTTTACCGTGTAGTAACTCTACACTTAAATCTGAGAGATAAATTTCTGTTAATTCAGTGTAAACTTCTTTTGCTGAAAGGTACTTCATTAAAGGATTTTTCTCGATAGCTGGACATACTATAAATGCTTGGCTACCAGAAATGACATGCTTTCGTATAAATCCATATGCCACCTCTTTTTTTTCTTCCGGTATCCATTTTGTTTTTATAGGAGTTCTTCCTACAGGCATATGGGAGATGGTAGAGATTCTTAATTCTCCGTAAAGAGTCAATGAAAGACTACGAGGTATAGGAGTAGCAGACATCGCCAAGTTGTGGGGATGAATGCGATCGTCCATGACTAATTCTGAACGTTGCAATACTCCGAATCTATGTTGTTCATCTGTAATGACTAAATTTAGTTTGGAGAATTTAAGATCCTGGTTTATCAATGCGTGGGTGCCTATTAATAAATCTAATTTACCTGAGTTAGCTTCTGCATAAATAGTTTTCTTATTCGCTGCGGTGGTGGATCCTGTCAGGAGTCCGATAGTAACAAAGCGATTTAACAGGGGTGAAAACACACTGGTTATGCCTTTCATTTCGTTGATAGATTTGTCAGTTTTAATCAAACTCTGGAGTGTTGAAAAATGTTGTTCTGCTAATATTTCAGTTGGAACCATTAGAGCGGCTTGGAATCCGTTTTGCATGGTAGCTAATATTGCTCCTGTAACCACTACAGTTTTCCCGCTTCCAACGTCACCTTGTAAAAGCCTATTCATCGGGTGTAGTGAATTTTGGAGATCTTCAAGTATCTCTTGAATGGAAGTTCGCTGAGATTCCGTTAATGCAAACGGTAGTAACGCACAGAAAGATTCTAGAAAATGCTTAGGAGCCGTAATTGGGCTAGAAGTCATTTGAGGTTTGGAAATAGATGTTTTTGTTTTTAAGGCCAATTGTAAACTCAGTAACTCTTCGAATCCTAATGATTTCTTAGCTTCCTCCCAGCTTTCTAATGAGTCAGGAAAATGAAATTGAGATACTGCTTTGGGCAAAGGAAGCAAACAATTTTGTGAATAAAAATTTGTTGGAAGATGTTGAGTTGGCATAAGTTTTTCGAACTGTTGGATTATATTCCAAGTAAATGTTCTTAAGCGTTTTGCCGTTAATCCTGCAGTGAGTCTGTAAATTGGAAGCAACCTTCCGGTATGGATGTTGTGGTCTCCATTGCCAATTTCATATTCGGGTGTTAGAAACGTCAATCTATTTTGGTTATACGTTGGAGTCCCACTGATCGTCACTGACATATTTTGTTTTAATGTTTTAGAAATAAACCTATTCCCGTACCATAAGCACCGGACAGATCCACTGGTATCCTGAACTACAATTTCTCCTGCTAGTAATTTTCCTCCGGCTCCGAGCCTCAAAGTTTTCGATGAAACTATGATTCCGGTTATCGTAGTTGGGCGATTTGAAGCTATTTCAGAAATTGCGGCGAAATGGCTGTAATCTAAATGAAATCTAGGAGAATTGTAAAATATATCCCAGGCGTTACTGATACCTAATTTGGACAATTTATCTGATGTTTTTATGTCAATACCTTTAATGTCTGTTATAGGTCCAAATAATGACGGGTTTTGTTGGGTAGAGGGGGGCAAATTCTTGTTTGCTCGAGGTCTGGTAACAATGGAATGAGTGTCAGTCACATGAGGCATGGTAACCATGTGTTTATGTACCTGTTCTACCCAGATCTTGCGCTTTGGAGTTGTTGCGCTGGTGTAGTCAAATTTAAGTAAAGACACTGAAGATGGGCCGAATTTTTCGGAAAAATAAGTAGTTATATCTGGGTCTTGGGAAGAAATAAACTTGGTAACTCCACCTATAACAGATCGATCGTTAAACTTTTGATCTCTTTCTAATTGGAGAATGTTTGCCAGGAGTTTTAATTTAGTTTTTTCCATAGTTGACTCGTATGGTGATAACTATTTATTTAGTAATCATCGCTATTCCTACAGCATTAGGGCCTACATATGTTCCAACTACTGGACCGAATCTTGATCGTATTACTGTAATTTCAGGGTTTTGTAAGGCGATTTGATGTTCGATTTCATCAAGGAGTGTATCGTTGGTGTTATATATGATTGCGACTGCATGCAGTTGATCCGCCGATTGCGCTATATGGGTTAACCGTTGAATGGATTGAGACAAACTTCTACTTTTGGAAATCGGAACTACCTCTCCATCGGACATGCTTAATATTGGTTTGATTCGGAGCAATGAGCCCAATAAGGCAGATGCTTTTCCAATTCTACCTCCTTTCTCCAAGTATTCCAAAGTGTCTATAGCTAAATACACGGAAGTTTTACTGGTAATAGTTTCTGCTACCGAAACCTGGGCCTGAAAGTCCCAATCAGGGTTGGTTTTTAATGATTGAGCTACTTCTATTGCTATCAAAGCCACTGGAATAGAAGCTAGTTTTGTGTCAATGATTTCTATGAATTGATTTTCAGGTAGAGTTCCTAACATTGCTTTGGCTTGGGTGGCCGAATTGAGTGTCCCGCTGACTTTGCTAGATATATGAATAGATATTATGGAGTCTCCTTGGTTTATGATTTCTTGGTATACATTTAAAAATTCAGTGGGAGAAGGTTGCGAGGTTTTCGGTAGGATATCTTCTTCGAACATATATTTATTGAATTCGTCAATTTGAATGTCGATCCCATCTTTAAACGTTGTGTCATTAATCATTACATTGAGTGGAATAACTCTTATGCCGTGCTGTTTAGCTAATTCAGGAGGGATGTCTGATGCGCTGTCGGTTACTAATATTATTGTCATATTTTACTCGATAGATAAAATTATTGAATCTCTAGCATTGGATGTTCCGTAAGTTTCCATTTCCATACTACCATAGGACTGTATGAACCTGTCTGTAAATTGTGCGAGTTCTTTTTTTGTAATATTGGATCCGTGATATAGAGTTATGAGTGAAGTGTCTGCTCTCAATTCACTTGTAATTATTTGGAACATTAAATTTTGCCAATTTGAATCCCTGATAACTGTTTCATCCCGTAATTGGTGTGATATCACATCATGAAGAGAAGTTAAAAGAAGGGTTGTAGTTGTTATCTCGTTAATTTTTTGTCGAATTTGTTCTTGGTTATCGGATAGAGTTAGTTCTTGATCATATTCTAATACGGCCCCAACAGCTTCTGGTATTGTAACCGCCGAACACAAGGATGGGCGCATCTTATTACTCATTTTATTAACGGACATTGATATTATGTCTAACGAAAGTTCACTACAGGTAATAATGAAAACCTCTGACAAATCCTTTATATTTGAGATTGACCGAAAGACCTCTTCTGGCGGTTCCAATAAATGATCCCAAATGATGACTCTGTATATTCCTAGCGACTGGAATAATTCTATGAAATCAGAGCTAGGCAGGACCACAACTATTCCATTTCCAATATAACTGTGAGATTGGTCACTCATATTGTCACAAGATATATTATTGATCTGGAAAGAATTGGAAAAATGTTCGAGTAGTGGTTTTGGATCATCTGAATGCACATGTATTTTCAGGAAGCTGTTTGATTCCAGAATAACCAAGGATTGTGTAGTTGGGAATTGTTCAAACATATCTTCTATTTTTGTTTTAGTGACGCCACAGTCCTTGGCAACTATGAATTGTGTGCAATAACCCCATTCTTCCTCTGAGTCGCGCGATGCTAAGTACCTCATGAGAGAGGGTTTATCTATTTTGGACAGGTAACTATTCACCCAAGGAATGTAAGTTTCCTCATACATAGCCGCTATTCTAGGGGAAAAACTTGAAGCCATTCCGAATAAAATAGCCGTTAATCCTGCTGATCCTGAATCTATGACATTGGCGGCCTTCAATTCGGGTAATTTTTGGGAGGAGTTTTGTGTTTCATTCCAAGCTATGTTGACTACTTTTTGAAAAAAGTCATCCAACTTGCTCATGGATTCGTCAGAATAGAGGGAAATGTTAGAAATTTCCTGCATTACAGATAGCATTGTTCCATATTTAGGAGTTGCTATTGAATTCAAGGCACTAGTGTACCCTGCGCTGAACGCTGCTATCCATGTCTGAGGATTTTCTAGTGACGATATTGCCAATTCTGTTAGGCATTTTGATAAAAAGCTGGATAAAATTACTCCACTATTCCCTTTAGAATGCAGAAGCAATTGGCCGTTTATGTAGGATACGGTATCACTTACATCAGAAAATCCTTCCTGTGGTAGTGCATTTTCAAACGTCAGATACATGTTATTACCAGTGTCTCCATCTGGTACAGGAAACACATTAATGTCATTCAATGTTTGTTTGATTGTGTATAGGTTTGAAATTGCATTCTCTAAACAATTTATTATTTGCTGGCTATTTATACCCAATTGCTGAACCTCTAACCTATCAAAGACTCTGTAACGGCCCTATAATACAATAATATTGGAATATATATAGTATTGAGTGTCAATGCCTATCAATACATAACCTAAAAAGATCGATTCTTAAATTTAAAAATTAATATAAGACACAATTAAAAGGATTATTATTTACAAAGACGATGATAGCCGAGAACGTTTAGTGGACGATTCCGTTCAAGATCAGGAGGAGCAAACCGAATTTTCCCTACGCCCAGAATCTCTGCAAGAATTTGTCGGACAAACACAAATAAAAGACAACATTAAAATTGGAATCGAATCTGCGAAAATTAGAAACGCCCCACTAGATCATGTCATTTTCTACGGTCCACCTGGCCTAGGTAAAACCACTCTTGCCCACATTTTAGCTAAGGAAATGGGTGTTAACATCAAAATAACATCCGGACCTGCAATAGAAAGAGCTGGAGACATGGCCGCTATGCTGACAGGCTTGCAAGAAGGAGATTTTTTGTTCATAGATGAAATACATAGACTTAATAAAGTAGTAGAAGAAGTCTTGTATTCAGCCATGGAAGACTATTTTTTGTCTTGGGTCGTAGGAAAAGGCTTAGCAGCCCGGAATATCAACCTCAGGGTCAACAAATTTTGTTTGATCGGTGCCACCACTAGATTCTCTATGGTGAGTGCTCCACTCAGAGACCGGTTTGGATCTGTATTTAGATTAAATTATTATGATCAAAGTGAAATGGAACAAGTTTTAAAAAGATCTTCAGAATTATTAGGATCATACTGTGACGAAGAAGGAATTTCTGCGATAGCCGAACGTTCTAGAGGAACTCCAAGAATTGGCAACAGACTGCTAAGGAGAGCCAGAGATTTTGCTATTGTTAAGGCAGACGGAAATATCACTCATACAGTAGCACAGGCTGCTCTGGACATGCTTCAAGTAGACCAAAAAGGCTTAGATCAATCAGATCTTGCACTGCTGAAAAACCTTATTGAAAAATTTAATGGCGGACCAGTTGGCCTTGAAACGCTTGCAACTTCTTTGAGTGAAGAACCTGAAACTGTGATGGATGTATTAGAGCCATATTTAATGCAATTAGGATTTTTAGAAAGAACTCCGAGAGGAAGAATGGCAACCAAAGCAGCATATGAGTATTTAGGTAAATTGTTCCCGCGAGAACAAATGACACAGGAACGTTTTGATGGTTTGTAAAATCGCTTTACCCTCGGTACAATCGTCTTAAAACGTTATATAAAGGAGTGAGTATGATTTATGAGTTAAGGATTTATGAAACAATTCCTGGGAAACTACCAAATTTGAATGACCGATTCGCTAACCACACCGTTAATTTATTTAAACATCACGGTATTCATGTTGTAGGATTTTGGACCGAAGATATTGGTACCAGCAATCAACTCGTCTATATGTTAGGCTTTGAGAGTTTAGCCGACCGTGAAACTAAATGGAACGCTTTCCAAAATGATACCAACTGGCAAAAAATTAGAGCAGAGTCAGAAATTGAAGGTCCTATAAATGCTAGAGTTCGTAATATGATTCTAAAACCTACCTCCTACTCTCCTATGCAGTAGTTTAGGTTATGCAATCAACTGACCATGTAAAATTCCACTCGGTAATAGAAAAACAATTGTTCAGGTATATTTCTTTTGGAAATAATTGGTTATTTGATGAATCTATGGCTTATTCTCTAGAACATATCGCCAATGGAGAATTTAAAGAATATCAAGACTTGGCATTTCAAATTGCACGTAAAGGGAAAGGGGACGTAATAACTTTTTCTCCTAAAATATTTATTCCTTTGACTACGTTATGTAGAGACTTTTGTGGATATTGCACATTCCGCAAATCACCAGATCAGGCACCTGATTTGTATATGAGTGAAAATGATGTAATGGAGTTAATTAAAAAAGGCACTGCTTTGAATTGTAAAGAAGCTTTATTTACTTTAGGAGAACGGCCAGAATTGAGGTATGAACAAGCCGCGGCATGGTTGAAAAACAGAGGATACCGAACCACATTGGAATACCTGACTGCAATGTGCAATCAGGTATTTAATAATACAGAGATGTTCCCACATGTTAACCCAGGTACTATGAGCGGACGTGAATTGAATGCATTGTCTAACTCAAATGTTTCAATGGGAATGATGTTGGAAAGTACCAGTTCAGTGTTGTACGGCCCTGGTATGCCTCATGAATTTGCCCCAAGTAAAAGACCCAAAGTAAGAATCAAAACGATGCAAAATGCAGGCCAGCAGAATATTCCGTTTACTACAGGAATTTTGATTGGATTGGGAGAATCTAAGGCCGACGTTGTCGATTCATTATTGGCAATAAAACGCCTGTATCAAGAATATGGGCATATTCAAGAAGTTATAATACAAAATTTTAGATCCAAACCGGAAACTCAGATGTCTAATCATCCGGACGCAGAGCCTGATTACTTGTCGTGGAGCATAGTGGTTGCAAGATTAATTTTGGGGCCCGATGTAAATATTCAAGTACCGCCTAATTTAAGTTTTCAAAATTTCAGTCGCTATTTACAAGATGGAATTAACGATTGGGGCGGCATATCTCCATTGACAATCGATCATGTAAATCCGGAAGCTCCCTGGCCTTCCATTAACAATTTACAAAAAGCATGCGAGAACAGCGGACTTAAATTGAAACCAAGGTTCCCTGTATATCCAGAATTTTTTCTCAACACTGACCTGTTCGTCAACGGCCTTAAAAAAGACAAACTTATTTCCCAATCAGATGAATCAGGTTATATAAAAGGAGGCATAGAGTTATATTGTGGTCAACCAAAAAAATGAATACACATCGAATATGAGTGCGAATAAGAAAAGTTTAAAAATTGATCAAATATTAAACTTAGCCTTAGCAGGTGTTGAAATATCGGCTTCACAAGGAGCCATTTTATTAGAGGCCGACAATGCAGACATTTGGGCTGTGTGCTCTGTAGCTAATGAACTTCGACAAAAAGCAGTAGGAAATCTTGTAACCTACGTAGTCAATCGAAATATTAACTTCACTAATGTTTGTATCAAAAGATGTGGATTTTGTGCATTTAGCAGAGATTTCCGACAAGAAGAAGGATATTTTCTCCCACTTTCTGAAATCATAAGAAGAACTAAAGAGGCTAAAGAATATGGAGCAACAGAAGTTTGTATCCAAGCAGGCCTGCCTCCTCAAATGGAAGGAAACCTTTATGTGGAATTGTGCAAAGCAGTAAAAGAAGAAGTGCCTGACATTCACGTTCATGGCTTTTCTCCTGAAGAAGTCTTGTATGGATCGATCAGATCCAAATGCAGTATTACTGAATATCTTGAACGATTGAAGAATGCCGGAGTTGGAAGTTTACCGGGAACTTCAGCGGAAATACTGGATCAATCATTACGAGATGTGATTTCCCCCGGCCGTATTTCAGTAACCCAATGGGTAGAAGTTATTACAAATGCCCATAAGTTAGGAATTCCTACCACATCCACTGTCATGTTTGGACACATTGAAACTGCTCTGCAGATCAGTGAACATATGGCCCTGTTAAGAAATATCCAGAAACAAACTGGAGGATTTACCGAATTTGTACCACTAAGCTTCGTTCACGCAGAGGCTCCCATGTTTCTTAAAGGACTGAATAAAACCATGAAAACAGGACCGAGCTCGCTAGAAGTGATCAAGGTACATGCTGTCGCTCGAATCATGCTCAATAATTGGATCTCTAATATACAGGCATCTTGGGTTAAAGAAGGTGACAAAATGTGTCAAATATTATTGAATGCGGGAGTCAATGATTTAGGCGGAACCTTAATTAATGAGAGTATCTCTACATCCGCAGGCTCTCTGCATGGGCAATTGATGAAACCTGCTGAATTCAAGTCAATGATCCGAGAATCAGGGAGAATCCCTGCTGAAAGATACACTAATTACAAAATTAGGTCTATCGATTCTGGAGAATTCAGCTCAGATGAATTGTTGGATAACATAGAGGGTGAAGCAGAGGAAATATTTGGTTCCTATCAAAAACTTGTATTGGATGAAAATTTCCGCTACTCTCATCCTAAAAACGCACAAGAAAAATCTTCTCCATTATGAGTTCTACGACCGTTGCGTTATCAGGAGGCGTTGGCGGAGCTAAGTTACTTTGGGGACTTCAAATGGTCTTGCCTGAGAACAGCTTAATCTCTGTAATAAACACTGGAGATGACGATGTTTTTTTTGGCTTGAATGTAAGTCCAGATTTGGACACAGCAATGTATACTCTAGCAAATTTATCCAACACAAACCAAGGGTGGGGACTGAATGATGAATCTTTTAATTGTTTAAGCATGTTAGAGGGATACTCCCAAGAAACATGGTTTAATTTAGGAGATAAGGACCTGGCTACACACCTATTAAGAACAATGTATCTGTCCAATGGCCAAACTTTGACCGATGTCACTAAGATGTTAGTTGAACAACTTAAGATACCTTCTACGATTTTGCCCATAACTAATGATTCTCTGGCTACAAGTTTGGTAACTAGTCATGGAAAATTAAGCATGCAAGAGTATTTTGTAAAAAATCGCACAAATCCCATCGTTAAGCAAATCAAATATGAACATGTTGGAACAGTCACTTTAGCAAATGAAGCTCGGAGTGGATTATTGAATGCAACCAATATTATTATTTGCCCGTCCAATCCATTGCTTAGTATAGCTCCCATGCTCAGTATCCCTGAATGCTCCTCGATTTTAAAAACAAGAAAAAATCAGGTCACCGTCATAAGCCCATTGATTGGAGGCAAAGCTTTTAATGGACCTGCTGCGAAATTGATGAAGCAGGCTGGCCTAGAATCAACAGTTTTGGGATTAGCCGAATTTTATCAAGACATAGCTGGCACGCTAGTGATTGATCCAGAAGATAGGGAGTGGCAACCTGCTATAGAAAAACTGGGACTGTCTGTTAAGATTTTACCCATAACCATGGCATGCGCGGACCAGAAAATTTTATTAGCAAATTCTATTTTGAAAGAGATCACAAATGAGTGAAATTAATCTAATAACAGCAGTTATTCCTATGAAACCTCTATCAGAAGGGAAAACTAGATTGTCTGAAAAATTTACTTCAGAAGAGAGAGCCAATGTGGTTATTGGAATGTTGACTACTGTGATAAATGCTATTTCCGGTGCGGGAGTGAAGAATTTTATCGTTGCCGGAGGAGACAAGAGAGTTGAGAATGCTACAATTCTATCTGGCGGAACATGGGTTCCGGATCCAGGCAGTGATTTAAACAGCACCATCAAATCAGTTTTTACTGAAGTTTTAGCCCAAAACAATTCTGCTATGTTTCTAGCTGGAGATTTACCTTTCGTGAAATCCGCTGATGTCTATAGCTTGATTAGAACATCCGGCAATCAAAAAAATATCGCTTTATCTCCAGCTAGAAAAGATGGCGGTACCAATGGAATTTTGGTACCGCCAGGAATCTTTTTTGAACCCCAAATGGGCTCACGAAGTTTCGCAAAACACTTAGCACAAGCCGCAACTGCCGAGCAATCTGTGTCTATCTGTTACAGCTATGGTCTTGGCTACGACTTGGACACTATAGACGATTTGAATTCGTATCAACATATGGAACCGGGCCTACTTGAAAGATTGTATAAACAAAGTGAGAGGTTTTAATACAAAAGTCGTCTATGGTTAAGATAGGAGTATTATTGCCAACTCGAGGAGAATTGTTCTACCATTCTCCAAAAGAAGCAGTGTCTAATGTTTTGTACATGGCACGTACTTGCGAAAATTCCGGTATAGATTCTGTTTGGGTTGGAGACAGCCTTACGGCTAAGCCTCGGTTAGATCCCCTGACTATGTTGACGGCGATTGCTATGGTTACCAAAAATGTACGATTAGGCACATCTGTATTGTTGCCAGTGTTGCGAAACCCTATTCAACTATCTCAAGCGATAAACACTTTGAACGCTGTGTGCAATGACAGATTAACCTTAGGAATGGGGATTGGAGGAGCATTCAACATTAAACAAAAAGAAGAATGGAGAATGGCAGGTGTCGATTATCGCGATAGAGCCAAGCGCTTCGAAGAAATTTTAGAAATTCTCAACCAAGTTAATGAACTACCGTCCGTCAATTTCCAGGGAGAAATATTCAATATCAAAGATGTGGAGATTAAACAAAGGTGGGTTTCTGATGAGAAAATCCCATTGATTATTGCAGCTCACAAAAGACATGGGATTAATAGGCAATTCGCCCGAGCTGTTAAATACGGTAACGGATTGATATCCATCAGTGATACCCCTTCAGAGTTTTATCAAGGTGCCTTGCTTGTGGACAATTTGCTTAAAACAGAACAAAATAGCGAAAGAACTTTCGAAAAAATCATGTATATGACTGTTAACATAAATGACTCAGTAGAAAATGCAAAATCCGATGCAGAAGAATTTTTGTACCAATATTATGGATATGATATTTGGGGCGATAGATGGGGCCCATTTGGAACAACTACTCAAATTATAAATAAAATGGAAGAATACGTACAAAGCGGAGCCACGACTATTATAATAAGATTTGCCGCAAAAAACCAAAAAACGCAATTGAGTTCATTTATCGAAAATATTTTACCAAATTTCAAAAAACACCAATAACAGAAGAAGATCTACAAGGAGGAATATTGTTGAATTTAAAGGGAAAAAAAGGAGTGGTATTTGGTGTCGCTAATGACAAAAGTATTGCATGGGCTATTTCAGATCAACTATCAAAGGCAGGAGCGAGGTTAGCCCTTACTTACCAAAATGAAAGACTGGAAAGCAGAGTCCAAAAATTGGCTCAGAATCTTGACAATCCTTTGTTAGTGCAATGCGATGCCAGTAGCGACCAAGAACTTGAAAAGGCTTTCGACGTGATTGCTAAAGAATTTGGAGACATATCGTTCGTTATACATAGCATAGCGTTTGCTAATAAAGAAGATCTGTCCGGAAGATTTACTGATACTACTAGAGAAGGTTTTCAAACCGCCCTTGATATTAGCACTTATACATTGCTCCCTATAACAAAACTTGCAGCTCCTTTAATGACGAATGGCGGCAGTATTATAGTAATGACTTTTGACGCCTCTCGTGGGGTATATCCTGGATACAATGTTATGGGTACAGCCAAAGCTGCGTTGGAACACTCAGTGAGGCAGTTAGCTTACGAACATGGCCCTGCAAAAATAAGAGTCAATGCCATATCTGCAGGTCCGTTAGAAACTTTGGCCGCTCGCGGAATAAGCGGTTTTTTAGATATGAAAAAAATTCATGCCGACAGGTCACCTTTGAAGAGGAACATCACAGCGGAAGAAGTAGCAAATACAGCTACTTTCTTAGCCAGTGACATGGCAACAGGCATTACAGGAGCGATTATACCTGTGGACGCAGGATTCCATATAATGGCAGTGTAAATTGCTTAAGACAACCGATCCAACCGTAGTTTATCCTGTGTAACCAAATCAGAATGCCCTAGAATTTCATACGCTCTTATACGATTCTCCAAGGCTTGTATGTAATTCGAATCTAAGCCTAGTGCTTTAGTAAATTGATCAATGGCTTGTGAGGTTTGTCCTTGATCTAATAAAGTTATTCCTCTGTCTGTAAAGACCACTGGAGTCAATTTTTGTCTAACGTAAGGCTGGGTCGTAGGAAGGCCTAGGTCGGGCAGAACTACCTCTGTGATGGCTTCCACGCTAGGTTCAGCCAAAAGTTCAGGTGCTTCTAGGGTCGCCGATATTACATTAGGATTGGTTTGAGGTAAGTCTTGCGGGATTTGATTTACTAAATCGGGTTCAGTTAAATGTTTATGTTTGAGAAATAACAAGATCAACACAGGTATTATTCCGACTGCTTGAAATTCTGCTAGTCCAGTACTGATCATCGGGAGCACTGCTAACAATAATGATACCCCTCCCCAAACTAACGGATTACGACCCTTAGAAATGGCTAGGCGAGCAGCCCACACTGTTACTATGCCGGCGCTGAAAATTAAAAAAGCTATTTCCATTTGTTTGAAATCCTTAACCCAATTAAACTACACTATTAATTATTACATATGAACAATCGAACAACAATAAGAATCCAAACAAATATAAGACAACTAAACATAATGTAAGACCCATTTACGTGTTATAGTATCAGCTGAATATTTTTTTCGGGGGGATTAATGAGAATTACATTATCTATTCTAAAAGCTGATGTCGGTTCCATTGGCGGCCATACTCAACCATCTCAAGAAATGATTGATGTAGTGAAAGCAGATGTCCAGCAAGCTATCGATGATGGTTTGTTGATAGATGCTTTTGTAGGGCATACTGGTGACGATATCTGCATCACTTGCTCACACACAAATGGCAAAGATAATACAGATGTACACCAATTCGCATGGAAAGCATTTTTGGATGCTACCGAGATTGCGGCTAAGAACGGCCTATATGGAGCAGGACAAGATTTAATTGTAGATGCTCCTTCGGGCAACATACGCGGAGCTGGTCCGGCTGTTGCTGAAATAGAATTTGACCATAACCCAGGAAAAACCAACCCTTTACGGCCAGCTGAATCATTTATGGTTCTGGCTGCAGATAAATGCGGCCCAGGTGCTTACAATCTACCGTTATTTTTGGGATTTGCAGATCCGATGTATTGTGGTGGTTTAATGTTGCCTAGATTATCAGATGGATTTACTTTCAATATCATCGATATGGACAATACCGACGGAGACAGTATCATAAGCCTAAATGCTCCAGAAGATTTTTACAAAATCACCGTGCTGCTTCGTGACAACGAACGATTTGGAATCGATTCGATTGTGTCTCGAAATACAGGGGAAATAGCAGCAGCGGTATCCGCAACGAGAATGCATAATATTGCTGGCACATATACCGGTAAAGATGATCCAGTGGCTTTGGTAAGAAACCAAGGTATCTTCCCTGCTCCAGAAGAATTGATTTCTCCATTTGCAAAAGCCCATTACGTTGGAGGAGATGCTAGAGGATCCCACGTCATGCCACTGATGCCTGTTCCGATAAATACTCCTGTGGTTGGTATGTATTGCTTACCATTGGTTTCTTGTTTAGGGTTTTCTTTGAGCGCTGAAGGCATGTTCTCTAAAGGATACGCTGATTTCTTCGATAGTTCAGCATGGGATTATACAAGACTCAAAGCGCAGGAAAAAGGAATAGAAATGAGATCACAAGGCTGGTCCGGAGCAGCTATGTTACCCTACGGAGAACTAGAATACTCTGGTTTTAGACAATCGATCGGAGATCTTTTAGAACAGTTTAAAATTACTTAATAGTATGATTGATACTACGATGAGAAACGGATTAACCTCATCGTAGTATCAGATACTTGGTTTAATTTCGATTTTGCTAGCGGCTTGTTTTGCTTTGTCTACATTAGGGGCTAAAATTACTCCCATCCTCCGGTTTGGTCTTGCTTGGCGTTTCCCAAAAATTCTCACATCCACATCAGGTTCTGCAAGAGCTTCATTTAACCCTGATATCTTAAAATCGTCTGAATCATGCTCTGCTAATATCACATGGCTTGCGCCTGGTCTGATTAATTTAATCGAAGGTATTGGCAATCCTAGAATTGCTCTTACGTGGAGATCAAACTCACTCTGAGCTTGAGTATAGAGTGTGACCATGCCGGTATCGTGAGGTCTAGGGCTCAATTCACTAAAAATGACCTCTTCGTTAAGAACGAAGAATTCTACTCCAAAAAGCCCCGCTCCTCCTAAGTCATCTGTTATTATTTTGGCAAGTCTTCGAGCTTCTTGTTCTATAGGATGTGACCCTGTTTTTGGAGCAATGTGAGCGGGTTGCCAACTCCACCTATAATCTCCATCCTGCTGAACATGGCCTATGCTTTGACAAAACAATGTTGGTCCATTGTTTTGTCGAATAGTCAGTAGAGTGATTTCATAGTCAAAATCTAAAAACTGTTCAATAATGACTTTTTGTCGATCCCCGCGCATACCTTTCACTGCAGTTATCCATGCGGCATGGATTTCTTTTTCCTCATGAATCATGCTCTGTCCTTTACCACTGGAACTCATGACAGGTTTGACGATGCAAGGGAACCCAATGTTCTCTACTGCTTTTTCCAATTCTAACTCTGTGTTTGCGTAATCGTATCTTGCTGTTTTCAATCCCAAAGAAGAGGCATGGTCTCTGATTTTATCTCTATTCATGGTCAAGTTGACAGCTTTGGCATTTGGAACAACTACCTTGCCAAGCAATTCTTGTGCAAGCAATTCCTCTGTCCTAATAGCTTCAATTTCTGGAACTATGTAATCTGGATTTGTTAGGTTAATGACGTGTTTTAATTTATCCGAGTCCAACATGTCAAAAACGTAATTAGCGTCTGCAACTTGCATTGCCGGTGCATCCGGGTAACTGTCGCAAGCTACCACTGTGCACCCTAATCGTTTGGCGCTGATACAGATCTCTTTTCCCAATTCCCCACTGCCCAGTAGTAATAACTTACTCATTTGTGAGGTACCTAAATATAGGTTTCATATGGTTTAAATTATTTTATGTTTTTCTAATATTTTGACGAAATCTACGATGCCTTGGTAGCAGTTTTCAACTGTGGCATGACCAAAACACAACCTGACATAATTCGAGCCATTACCCTCTGGAGAATAACCTTTTCCGTTAAGGTAACCTACGCCTTCATTAAATGATGTTTGCTGGAATGCTTCCATGTCAGTTCCTTCTGGGAATTTTACCCAAATATAGAGCCCTCCTTCTGGTTGATTCCATTCAGCCCGTGACCCAAGATGTTCTCCCAGTGCTGCTAACATGGAATCTCTTTTTTGTCTAAACGCAGTATTTTGTGATTCAATATGTTGGTACATATGTTCACTTAAAAATTCTTCGACAGCTAAAGATGCGAAAGTATTGGTTGCGCCTGATTTGAAGCTGCAAGCCCTATTTCGAACCGATTCATTCGCTATCATGTACCCTAATCTCATTCCAGGTGCTATGATTTTTGAAAAGGAACCAACATAAATAGTCTGTTTTTGGTCATCCAAAGAGTAAAAAGACTCTACATTTTCTCCTTCAAAGCGTAGGTCGAAATAGCAATCATCTTCAAAAATAGGTACTCCGTACTTTTGGCATACAGAGATGATTTCTTTTCGTCTTTCAACCGGCATGGTCCAGCCCATGGGATTTTGGAACGTAGGAATCGTGTATAGGCTTTTTACAATTTTACCTTCAGAGATAACATTTTTGATTACTGCTTCTAGGTCATTAGTTATAATCCCGGACTCATCACAAGGTACGGAACGTACATCGGCATCGTATCTCTTCATTTGGTTGAGAGTTCCAGAATACACAAATTGCTCTGTTAGGATTACGTCTCCGGGATCAGTTAATGCCTGGATTATCATACTGATTGCCTCGCCAGAACCAGAAGTTACAACAACGTCCTCTTCAGTAATGTTCATATTCCTATCTTTGTTTAATTTTTCGGCAATAAGTTTTCTTAATGATTGAAGACCGACACTATCAGCGTAATAAGCGAGATCAGTGCCTTCTCGGTCTAATGCCGATTTTAGAGAATCTACCAATTGACTAAGAGGTAAGGATTCTGGGTCTGGGTATGCTACAGCAAAGTCATATTTAGCATGCGCATGCACAGTCGGGGTGGAATTCTTGGATTTCTGGGAAAATAATCCATCAAAACTAAATCTTGGTTGGCTCATGAGTAACTCCTTTAACTATTATTCAAATTTATTCCTAAATCTCTTAGTTGTACATCGTCTACAACCGCCGGAGACCCAAACAGTAAATCGTTTCCGCTTTGGGTTTTAGGAAATGCGATCACATCTCTGATTGAGTCTGTGTCGCTTAAAATTGCAATTAATCGATCGATTCCAGGTGCGATACCTCCATGTGGAGGTGCTCCATATTCGAATGCTTCAAGCATTTGGCCGAATCTTTCTTGAATGTCTGATTTTTGATGCCCAAGGATTTCAAATATTTTTTGTTGAGTTGCTCTATCGTGTATTCTGATACTACCGCTTGCTAATTCCATACCATTGCATACCAAATCATATGCTTTACTATCGATATTTTCAAAGTCACCAGAATTCAATTTAGGCATGTCCTCATCTCTGGGAGCAGTAAATGGATGGTGAGAAGAAGTCCATCGCTTTCCTGTAGTGTCCCATTCGAACAAAGGGAAAGAAGTAATGAATGCGAACGCTAATGAGTCTGGTTCTATCAAGCCGAACTGTATTGCTACTCCTGTTCTAAAAGCAGAAAATGTGGAGTTCAACGATGGTTGAGATCCACCCATGATCAAAACTAAATCAGATCCGGTTACTTTTACTGTGTTTTTCAATTCTTCCAAAAGACTGTCATCGAACGATAATCCTGGAGAAAATAGGGTTTCTCCTTCTTTGAATCGTATGTGCGCCAAACCAGGTGCTCCACAGTCTCCAGCTAATTTGGTTAATTGACGGATAGCGTTATTACTGGTAGATCCTTCTTCAGGAACGACAATTGCTTTTATTTGTCCTCCTGATTGAATTGTGTTCAAAAACACATTGAATGTCGTTTTGGATGCTATTTCGGTAATATTTATCATCTTGAGATCAAACCTAAGGTCAGGTTTATCTGAACCATAGTCGTCTATGGCTTGTTTATAGGTTAATTTAGGAAAAGGGGATGTCAATTTTTTGTCCGGTAGAATAGTATTGATCATTTCGGTATATAAGGATTCCGTCAAATCTAGAACATCACCTTCTGAAACGAAACTCATTTCGAGGTCTAATTGAGTGAATTCCGGTTGCCGATCAGCGCGTAAGTCTTCATCTCGAAAACATCTAGCTATTTGGTAATACTTTTCTATACCTGACACCATAAGTAATTGTTTAAGTTGTTGAGGAGACTGAGGTAATGCGTAGAAACTACCAGGTTGCATCCGACTGGGCACAAGGAAATCCCGAGCTCCTTCAGGGGTGCTCTTAATGAGAATTGGAGTTTCAACTTCTAAGAACCCTTTTGCATCCAGAAAATCTCTAATGAATTTAGTTACTTTTGATCGCAGTTCTAGTATTTTGTACATCGAAGGGCGTCGTAAATCCAAGTACCGGTATCTTAATCTGAGGCTTTCATCAACGTCTATGTCGTCTTGTATGTAAAATGGAGGTGTTAATGATTCATTTAAAACTACTAACCGGTTTGCATTCAATTCTATCGTTCCTGTGGGCATTGAGTTGTTTTGTGTGCCCTCTGGGCGAGATTCTACAGTACCTTCAATTTCCAGGACCCATTCGGATCTGACGGATTCTGCGATCGCATGTGCGTCCGGATGATTGTCTGGGTTTAAAGTAACTTGCATGATGCCAGTACGGTCTCGTAGATCTATGAAGATTAATCCCCCATGATCTCTCCTACCTGCAACCCATCCTTTGATCAATACTGTATTTCCTATGCTAGCGGCTGAAACTTCGCCACAAGGTGTCTTTTCTATACTCAGTGGTTCCTCCTTGATCTGTTGATTGAATTTCTATTATCCAAGTTTTTATCCCGATTGGCTAGTACTAGTTTGCTGTGTTACTCGAAGTGTTTAATTCTAAATAAAGTGCTATTAAGTACCCGTATTCAGCTGAATGTTCGCCATATTCTTGGTATACGTCTAAAAATGCTAACAAAGTTTGTTCTATCAACGGAAGGTATTGAAAATCCTGATAGCAATCACTGTAGCGAATTATTGCCCTAATCATAGATAAATTATCTGGAAGGGGTTTTTCTTTGATAGTCAAATATCCAATACTATCCTCGGTTTTGCTTGTGTCATGAAATCCTCCGGAGTTGTGGTCATATAATGCGTCGATAGCTGTGGTGATTAATGATCGTATTGACAATGAGTAATCCTTATATAGTGAGGTGTGCTTTTGTTGAGTTACAACTAATGCATTAATAACCTCTCCAAAATCTATTAGCATAGAAGGAGTATTGTCTGATGCAGTTGCAGTAAAACTGTGTGAAGCAGAAAGTTTTGTGACTAAATTGTCTAAAGAAGCATTGAAATCAATGTGGGTAACGCTTAAAGCCCCACTGTATTCTACAAACAACCCTAATGCCCTAGCAGAACTTGAAACGTAACACCACAAATCTGTATCGGGGGGATCTTGGTGAGTTCTTTCTTGACTGCCCAACTCGAAATATGAGGAATCAGCTCCTTTGCTCCCTTTAAATCCAAGGCTTTCTGGGTCAAACAGGTCTCTAGATATAAAATCTAAAGTTTTTACACCTGCATCTGTTAGTTTTTGTAATTTCAAATATTGTCCGGCATCTAGAAAAACTTTCGCTAGGTTAACATTGTCTTCAAGGATTTTTTCGTATTGCGGGGAATCCCAATCTGCAGATTTTGAATATCTAAAAAACCCACCTTCCAATTCATCGAACATCCGAGAATTTTCGATGGAACTCAAGGTTTTTTCAACAATTAACCTATAAAAAGGCTCTTGGGTTACTTTGTAAAGGTGTAACATTAAATTCAAGACAGCCGGGTTAGGGAATTTCGGTTCGAACCCAAATCCGCCATTGATTGGGTCGTATGTTCCCATACTCATTCTAGCTATTGAATCGACTAATAGCATTGTGAGGGTTGAAGATTCAGGATTTTGACTAACTACTTTGATTCCTACTCTGGAGCTTCGGGTTTGCCTGGCCAAAAATAATTCACGGGCTCGGTCGTACAAGCCAGGCTTATCTTCTACGTAGGCAGCATGGACTTCCATTAACATAGACAGGAGTTGGTCTGGAGTTAGATATGTGGCTCCGGCTATTATACCTCCATGGGGAGTTAACACAGCAGTTGTAGGCCAACCTCCTACATTGTATCTGAAGTTTATGTCAGGACGATGATCATTGTCGACGAGCATTGGGATGTAATTTTCTTGTATGAATTTGACCACATCTGCGTCAATGTAAGAATCATCTTTCATAATTTGGCACCAATAACACCAAACAGCAGTAATCATCATAAGAACCGGCTTGTCTTGGTCTTGAGCTAATTTGAAAGTGCCCTTGCTCCAATCATGCCAAAGAATTGTATTTTTTGAATCCTCTATGTGCCCTCCAATTGGGTGCCTTGTTATGATTCATTGGAATTGTTCCCGATATTATATGGTACGCCTGGAGGGACTCGAACCCCCAACACCTAGTTCCGAAGACTAGTGCTCTATCCATTGAGCTACAGGCGCTCACAAACGAAATAAGTTGAACCTGGAGAAAACCAGTTTCAACGATCAAATGGGGCGAGCGATGGGATTCGAACCCACGATCTCCTGAACCACAACCAGGCGCATTAGACCACTTTGCTACGCTCGCCATCGAGCCGAAATTATAACACATAACCTTAAAGCGCATAAGGGTGTGGGTTATAAAAGAAAGTTCAATTTAAGACACCTAATTCGTGTATACAACATGAAATATTTATTATATATTAATGTATACAATAATTAGTGTTTTAAATATCCATTTAGGCTTGATTCATGAATTATTGGCAACTTAAACTACCCAATATACATAATTGATATTTTATTAATTGGGATTAAACATAAAACGCAAAACCTCCGTGACTAACAACAAGTAAGCAAAAAAACACAATAAGAGACATGAAATGAAAACGTACGGGAACATAAGAGTGACCTCAGAGGTCAAAAAAAAAATCGATTTACTGGCAGAAAAACACGGAAGTGCTGATAATGCATTGAGGCATATTCTGGGATTACGTGTCGAAAATAAAATCATTGAAAAAAAAATCCGAGCTATCCCAATGAAATTTTTAATTGTGATCATTTTGGATCTTTTAGATAAGCAGGGGGCACTAACTAAATCAGAATTAGTGTCAAAATTTGAGTTAAAAATGAACTTAGTTAAAACAGAATTTCCTGGAGATTTTCAATTAATTCCCAGTACAGACAAGATGAGATGGTACTCGAAATTAGGGAACGCCATTTTTCAAGCGAGAAAATCAGGATTCATTCAGCAAGAACTTCTTCGGATTGAAGCAAATACCGCCTGGACGACCACCTCCCTCGGATTAAAGCATTTGAAAGCAAGCAAGTCGGTAATTCAAAAAATTGCCGTGACTAGTTCTTCAGATTTCCTTTCAACTTTGTTAAAATAGAAATATGAATACTAATCTAACAAAATAAAAATTGGAAAAACGAATTGATATTGAACATTGAAAAATTTAGAATTTTACCTTTATTGCTAGCGTTTATGGTTCTCGGTGTAGCCTGTTCTGCAGATGATAGTGATGAACAATGGACCGCTCCAGAGGCTGTTAAAACTTCTGTTGCAATAAAAAGTGATGATCCAAAACCAGTAGTTGATTCACCAGAAATTACATACAACCCAAACTATAATGACATTACTAACTCAGGGAATTTTCCTCAAGGAGGAAATTTTGTTCGTTTGTATTCAGACCCTCCAACTTTAGATCCTCACACGACGTCAGATTCTACCTCTTCCACAGTCATAGTAGAGATCTTTGGCGGGTTAATCACCATTGATCCTCATTTGAATTTTGTACCTGATTTGGCTGAATCTTGGGAAATTACCTCTGGAGGAAGAGTTTATACTTTCAAACTCAATCCGGCAGCAAAATTTCACGATGGACGACCAGTCTCTGCAGAGGATGTCAAATGGTCATTTGAAAGGGCCGCTGACCCAAATACCAAATCTGTAGTAGCCAAAACCTACCTAGGTGACATAGTTGGAGTTGCTGAAAAATTGTCTGGGAAGAAAACGGAAATATCTGGAATTAAAGTTCTAGACCCATTGACAATACAAATTGAAATCGACTCACCTAAGGCGTATTTTTTGGCTAAACTTACCTACCCAACAGCTTTTGTATTAGACCGATTTAATGTCCAATCAGACCCTACCGGATGGATGTTAAAGCCAAATGGAACTGGTCCATTCATTCTATCTTCATATGTCCCGGGAGAGCACATGACTTTGACTAAAAACAATTTCTATCATCTGGGTCCACCTAATGTTGACACAGTTGAACTTATCCTGAGTGGTGGTAGCGGGCTAATCATGTACGAAAATGACGAAATACATATCACTGGAATAGGAATTGATGACTTAGACAGAGCCCTCGACCCTACTTCTGACATTGCTCCTGATGTAGTTCAGTCTCCACCTTCATTCAGTGTGAACTACATAGGAATGAACGTTAACGAGCCACCCTTTGACGATCCAAAAGTTCGAAAAGCGTTGAACATGGCTATCAACAAACAAGCTATCGCAGAAACTTTGTACAGTAATTTGATAATTCCTGCTAAAAGTATTTTGCCTCCTGGGTTCCCAGGCCATGATCCGTCTATAAACCCGTACGATTATGATCCTGACGCAGCCTTAGCTTTGCTTAAATCATCTAAATACGGCAATGATATTTCTGCTATGCCTCCTATCACGCTAAGTATACCTGGAGGGTTTGGAGCACCGGTTGACTTGGATCTTGAAGTGATTTTACAAGATTGGGAACAAGTGCTGGGTTTAACTGTGAATATTCAACAAACTGAATGGGCGACGTTTTTGCAAGATTTAAACAAACGAAGATTTCAAATGTTTAAAGTTGGATGGATATCTGACTATCCAGACCCTGAAAATTTCTTAGATGTTCTGTTTCACAGCGAAAGCCCCAATAACCATACAGGATATTCTAGTCCTTCAGTTGACTCTTTGTTAGTGAAGGCGCGAACAGATAACAATATAGAAACAAGGTTCCAATTATACACTGACGCTGAAAACCAAATATTAGCAGACTCTCCCTGGATCCCCTTATGGAACAATGGAGAAGGGTATCTTTTGATTAAACCAGAGGTTAAGAATTATTTTTTGACACCTTTAACTATTCCTAAGATGAGATTCATTTATTTCGATAAATCACCAGGTTCCTAATGAAAACATATATTGCCCGTAGAATTCTATGGACTCCTGTGTTGGTGTTCATTGTTACTTTTATTACCTTTGCGCTTGGACGATATGGGCCAGGGGATCCTGTTGAAGTCATGATGGGTCAATATAACGATCCTGCCACAGCAGAAAGACTTGCTGCGGAGTATCATTTGGATGATCCACTGATTACGCAATACCTTTTATATATTTCTAAGGCAGTTCAAGGCGATTTTGGAGAAAGTTACAAATACCGGAATCGCACAGTTTTTGATCTGATCAAAACAAAAATCCCCACTTCAGCAAAATTAGGATTGGCTGCTTTACTCATATCGATTGCTGGAGGCTTGCCGGTCGGATTATACTCAGCATATAAGCAAGGTTCATATAAGGATTCTCTGTCAATCGGAGCAACTTTGTTGGGTCAATCGATTCCTGTTTTTTTAACGGCACCTTTGATGCTCTTAGTGTTTTCTTTGAAATTGCAATGGCTTCCGACTCATGGATTGGATGGTTTTTTTGATTTGGGTATCGTTCTTCCTTCTCTTGTCATGGGCATACCTGGTATTGCGATCTTGGCAAGATTGACTAGAGCCAGCACATTGGATATTTTGTCACAAGATTTTGTTAGAACTGCGCGGGCCAAAGGACTACCTCCTGTGCAAATAGCAATACAGCATGTCTTGCGAAACTCACTGATTCCTGTGGTGACCACGTTAGGATTTTCATTAGCCGGACTTATCAGTGGATCATTCATTGTGGAGGCTTACTTTGGAATTCCAGGTGTCGGATTACTCGCAGTAGAGTCGTTTTTTGCTAGAGATTACCCAGTGATTATGGCATTGGTTATTATTGGAACCACAGCTTTTGCAATCACAAATTTGTTGATTGATTTGAT
>Ga0114999_10001204_pt1 | contig 36281 bp, 45 predicted proteins | sample ArcticOcean_MG_C_3_FD_89820 | JGI IMG/M metagenome (GOLD analysis project Ga0114999, IMG submission 89820) | Marine microbial communities from western Arctic Ocean - ArcticOcean_MG_CB8_126 | ecosystem: Environmental > Aquatic > Marine > Oceanic | place: Arctic Ocean: Canada Basin | collected...
TCTGTTGACTTCTGAGTCTGTAACAGAAGGTCATCCTGATAAATTATGTGATCAAATATCCGATGCTGTTATCGATGCAGTTATGTCTGGAGACCCCATGGGTAGAGTTGCTTGTGAAACTGCTATAACTAACGGATTAGTAGTAGTTATGGGAGAAATATCCACTAGTGTTAATTTGAACATTCCAAAAATTGTAAGAGACACGTTGACTCGCACTGGATATACTAATGCGGATTATGGCATAGATGCTACTAGCTGCGGCGTTAGTGTCTGTGTACAGGAGCAATCCTCAGATATTGATGCAGGGGTTAGTAACGCAATAGAAACGAGGAATGGTTCAGCCTCAGATCAGTCTACAGGGGCAGGAGATCAAGGAATGATGGTAGGGTTTGCATGTAATGAAACAGAAGAGCTCATGCCTTTGACTATAAGTTTGTCTCATAGATTAGTGCAAAAATTAGCCGAAGTTAGAAAAAACGATACATTGTCTTATTTGCGTCCTGATGGTAAATCACAAGTAACGGTAGAATACAAAAACGGGAAACCTCATAGAGTAGATACCATAGTGATAAGTACGCAACATGATCCAGATGTTGACAATGCGACTATAGAAAAAGATATAAAATCTGAAGTCATTGATAAAATAGTTCCTTCAAATATGCTTGATGAAAACACCAAGTATTTCATAAACCCCAGTGGGCGGTTTGTAATCGGAGGACCGGCTGGTGATTCAGGTCTCACAGGACGAAAAATTATAGTGGATACTTATGGAGGCATTGCCCGTCATGGTGGCGGAGCCTTCTCAGGTAAAGATTGTACTAAAGTCGATAGATCCGGATCATATGCTGCTAGATATGTCGCAAAAAATATAGTTAAAGCAGGATTGTCAGACCGCGCTGAAGTATTGGTTTCTTATGCAATTGGAGTGGCAACTCCAACCTCTGTTAGCGTAGAAACATTTGATACTAATCATGTAGATAATCAATTGATTAATGACTTGGTCAATGAACATTTTGATTTACGACCAGATGCTATTATTAATGATTTGGATCTCAGGAGACCTATATACGGACCTACTGCAGCTTATGGCCACTTCGGTAGATTAGATCTTGATTTACCTTGGGAACGTACAGACAAAGCTGATACTTTGCGAAAAGCAGCCGGCTTGTAAGGGAAATAAAAATCTATATTCAACAACTTAATAAATTAGAAGTGACTGGTTGATAAGTATTTATAGTATTATCCGAGAGGGAATGTGATAACTTTTGGAACAGATGGTTGGAGAGGTTTAATAGCTGAAGATTTTACTTTTGCGAACGTTTCTATATGCTCTCAGGCAGTCGCAGATTATATAAAACATAACCCGGACATACCCAATTCTTTGGTTGTAGGGTACGACACGAGATTTCTTTCCAAAGAATTCGCAGATTTAGTTTGCCAAGTGATGGTTAGCAATAATATTAATGTATATATGACAGAGGTTCCAACTCCAACTCCTGTCATTACTTATATGATAAAACGACTGTGCACCGGTGGAGGCGTGATTATAACTGCTAGCCATAACCCATATGCATGGAATGGATTTAAATTTAAATCTAGCGATGGCAGTAGCGCAAGTCAAGAAATAATAAATACTATAGAATCCTATATACCTGACAGTGATCCTAAAAACATATATGTAAATAACCCTATGCCACCTGAAATGTTTACGATTATAGATGCTAAACAAGAGTATGTTGAGCATGTAAATAAATTAATAAATTTAGAACTAATAAAACAATCAGGCTTGAAAGTGTTAGTTGATAATATGTTTGGATCGGGTTCAGGGTATTTATCTGAAATATTATCTGGTGGGCCTATGGTGGTGTCAGAAATACATTCAGAAATAAACCCAAATTTCCCGACTATAAAACAACCAGAACCTATAGAAGATAATCTCAATAAATTGGCATCTATGTTACGCCTTGATAATGAATTTGATATCGGACTGGCTCTTGATGGAGACGCCGATAGATTGGGTGTAATAGATGAAAATGGCATATATGTTTCTACGTTACAATCGTTTTCATTATTAGTTTATTATTTCTTAGAGGTTAAAAAACTCAAAGGACCAATTGTTAAAAGTGTGACTAATTCACAAGCAATTGATAAATTAGGTGCAAGAAATCAAGTTGAAGTGTATGAAACGCCTGTAGGATTTAAACATTTAGGGCTTAAAATGGTGCAGACAGGGGCCTTACTTGCAGGTGAAGAGAGCGGGGGGTTCGCATTTTCTGGAAGTGTACCAGAGAGAGATGGTATTCTGAGCGCACTGTTCTTATTGGAATTTTTGGCTGTCTCGAAGAAAACTTGTAGTGATTTACTTCTAGACTTGTATAGCTTAATTGGGCCACATCAATATTCAAGAAAAGACATTCCCTTGAATGAATTTGAAATGGATAGAATACGTAGTTTTGACGTATCTGAGATTTCTTATGACAATTGTCCTTTTGAAATAATTAACACAACAACAGTAGATGGATTAAAAATCACGACAACTGAGGGATGGGTATCGTTTAGATTGTCTGGGACAGAACCATTACTCAGAATATACAGTGAAGGAACCACATTAGAAGTTGTGGATGAATTAATATCATTTGTAAGTCAGTTTTTACAGATATCATTTGATGGATAAAAGAATTTTCAAATCAGTGATTCTGTCTGGGATCATGATAAGTTCCATAATAGCATTGGTAGCATTTGTCCTGGATGATGCGAGTAGCGATAGTATTAATATGGGCTTTGAATTGATTTCAGGCTCCATAGCAAGCTATTTAAGTGGGTTAAGCACTCTTATAACGGCAGGATTTGCTTTTGGGGCAGGAATGGTTGCTGCGGTCAATCCTTGCGGGTTCGTAATGCTACCTTCATACATAGCGGTTTATTTATTGTCCGAATCATCTTCTAATAAATCAATTTTTAGTAAATTACGAAGATCTTTAGTGGTGACATTGTCTATGACTTTAGGCTTTGTTGTTGTTTTCGGATTAGCTGGATCTATAATAACTTTCGGATTTAGATCATTTGTTGGTTCATTATTACCATGGTTTGGGTTAATGACAGGCACTATACTTATCATAGTTGCTTCTGGATTGATATTTGGTGTTAAGCAATACACTTATATTTCTTTGCCATTTAAGCTGTCTGCAATGATCCCATCTTTTGATAATGTATCTGTAAAAGGATATTTTGTGTTTGGTGTTAGTTATGCATTGGTTTCGCTAGGGTGCGCTCTTCCGATATTTATGGTTGTTGTAGGGAGTACATTTGTAGAGAGATCTGCGATAGACGTTATATTATCTTATATTAATTATAGCTTAGGCATGGGTTCAGTCATACTTGTTATAACCATATTTATCACGCTGGTGCAAAGACCTATTTTGATATCAGGGAAGGCTTTAACCAGGTACGTAAGATTATTAACTATCGGATTACTATTGTTAGCTGGTTGTTACTTGTTATTTTATTGGTTGACGATTGGTGAAGTTTTGTAACTTTAACGCTTGGTGTATTGTGGCGCTCTTCTAGCTCGTTTCAACCCATATTTTTTGCTTTCTTTTATTCTAGAGTCTCTAGTTACTAAACCTGCTCTTTTGAGGTCAGGCTTTAAGTTTGCATCAAAAGTTATGAGCGCTTTAGTTATTCCGTGTCGGATAGCTTCAGCTTGCGAATTTACTCCGCCGCCTTCAACTTTTACTTCGACTCTGAAGTTGTTAGTCATATTACTGATTGCTAACGATTGTTTTATGGTGTTTTGCCAAGGTGCCCAATTAAAATAAGTTTCCATGGGCTTGTTATTAACAATGATAGAGTTAGAAGTACTACTAAATAATTTAACTCTAGCAATTGATGTTTTTCTTTTCCCTGTACCGTAATAATATTGTTCTTGTTGCTGGGTCAATTGTTACCTACCTAGATGTATTTTGTTATTCTTAACTTATTTGTGCTTGATGAGGGTGTTGCCCGCCAGTATATATTTTTACTCGCGTCAACATTTTTCGTCCCAATTTATTATTGGGTAGCATGCCTTTTATTGCTAGTCTTAGAATGTTTTCAGGGTTTTTACCAGCCAAAGTTTTATAGGTAAAACTTTTTAAGTTACCAACATATCCGCTATGCCTGTAATACATTTTGTCTTCAAATTTATTACCAGTTACTGTAACTTTTTCTGCATTAATAACTACTACAAATGAACCAACTAATGTGAAGGGGGTATAATTAGTTAAATTTTTCCCTTGAAGTTTAACTGCGATATTTCGGGCGAGTCTACCTAATGTCTGGCCTTCTGCGTCAATTAATTCCCAAACTTCATCTTTGGGATCATTAGGTTTAGGAAAATATGTGCTTTGTCGTTTCATTTTTTATTCACCAATATATGAGAATGGATTCCCATATTTTACACCTACTAAGAACAGACCACAAGCAGGTAACATAGAATAATAATTGTCAGTGGTCAATTGTGTGGACAGTAAGGCGCTTAAAGTGCCTATTGGTGTCTTATGTTTTCCTATTTCCACTAGTATGCCGTTGATTTTTCTGATTTGGTATTTTAAAAATCCATTGGATTCACATTTTATATCTACTCCTGTTGGAGAAGCCACTACCTTCCATTCATATATAGTTCTTGTAGTACTCCCACCAGGATAAGATGATTTAGCTATATTTTTGAAATCGTGTTCTCCATAAAGGGATTGACAAGCCGAATTCATTAAAGATACATCTAGATCATCTTTGATCCAGGCATAGTAATTTCTGTATAACGCTAACTTTGAATCGCTATTGTTAATTTGGTATTTGTAATTTCGAGATGTAGCGCTTTTACGAGAATGAAAATCATTTGGTACATAATATGCTTTCTTTATGGAGATGTCTTTGGGCAAATAGTAATTTAAAGCCTTTAGCAAAGTAATTTCTTCATAGTATTTCGGAGTGCGAAAATCTACAACTTGCCCGTAAGCATGTGCGCCTGCATCTGTACGACTTGCGGATCTAATTCTGATGTGTTCACTAGTTAATTTATAAAGAGCAGTTTCTATAGCAGCTTGGATGGTAGGTTCTGTTTTTTGTATTTGGAAGCCATGATAATTGGAACCGTCATATTCTACTATTACTGCGAAATGGTTTGTGTTGGTTTCTAACACTTTAAACTAGTAAAAGGGTTGTTTCTATACTAGTTCTATGATTGCCATTTCAGCTCCGTCGCCTTGACGTGTGCCTAATTTGGTTATACGAGTGTATCCACCATTTCTATCTTCATACCTTTCTGCAAGAGTGTTAAACAGCTTATCTACTACAGATTTATTAGGTAGTCTTTTGATCGCCATTCTACGGTTGTGGAGTCCACCTTTTTTTCCGTATGTTATTAATTTTTCTGTAATTATCCGAGTTTCTTTTGCTTTGTGTAAGGTTGTTTTCATTTTTTCATTAGTCAGTAACGATACAGCTTGACTTCTCATTAGAGCTTTTCGTTGGTCTTTTTTTCGGCTTAATCTTCGGCCGGCAATTCTATGACTTGCCATTATCCCTCTACCTCTTCTGCTGTAGTTTCTTCGCCTGTAGTTTCTTCTACTGTAGTTTCTTCTGCTGTAGTTTCTTCGCCTGTAGTTTCTTCTGCTGTGATTTCTTCTGCTGTGATTTCTTCTGCTGTGATTTCTTCTGCTGGTGACCCTACACCTAGTTCAACTAATTTATCACGTAATTCATGCAATGACTTTTCGCCGAAATTTCTGATTTTTAACAAATCAGCGTCAGTCATGTCTAACACTTCACCGACTTTTGAGATATTAGCGCGTTTTAAACAATTTAATGTTCGAGGAGATAGATCAAGTCGTTCTATCAAGGTCTGGAATATTTCAGGAGCTACCGAAGCGGCTGTATTAACGACGACTTCATCACCTTCTTTACTAATGGTTTTAAACATGAAGAAGTGGTTAACTAGTTCTTCTGACGCGGCTTGAAGTGCGTCAGTAGGAGTTATGCTACCGTCAGTCCATATTTCTAAAATCAGTCGTTCATAGTCAGTAACTTGCCCTACTCTAGTTCTTTCAACTGCATAATTAACTTTTACAATTGGATTAAATATTGCGTCTACTGGTAGGACTCCAACTGCCATGCCACTGCTTTCTTCTGTGACTTGTGCGGGTGTGTACCCTGTTCCAGTTTCTACATTAAATTCAATCGATAGTTTAGTATCAGGAGAATCTAATGTTGCGAGATGCAATTCTGGGTTTACTATTTGAAAGTCTGATGATGTGGAGATATCTCCAGCACATACAGAGCCCTCACTTTGAATTTCTAGTCTCATTTTACCAGTTCGCCCGGATTCAGATTTTATTCTGATTCTCTTTATGTTTAGAAGAAGTTGCATTACTTCTTCTTTCACGCCAGGTACAGACTTATATTCATGTACTATGTCTTCTATTTTTACCCAAGTTATAGCGCAACCAGGTATTGAGCTTAGGAGCACTCTCCTGATGGGATTACCAATTGTTATACCATAGCCTTTTATTAAAGGTTCTAAGGCAAACTTGCCGTAACTTACCTCATCAGTTTCTATTACTTTTACTAACGGGTTCAGTGAAAGTATTTCACCTTCAGAGGGAGTTGGCGGGAGTATATAAGTTTCGAAAGTTGTCATTTATGATTTACCTCTTAGAGTAGAATTCTACTATTTGAATTGTGTCGATTACTAATTCTCCGTCTTCCCCGGTTGGACCGCTAACAACTTTTGTTGACATATCATTGGAATCCAAACCAATCCAGTGAGGTGGCGCAACTGTTTTGGAATTTTCTATTGCTGATAGGTAAAGAGAATTCTTTGTAGCTTTTTCGGTCCAGGTAATGTGATCACCTTCTTTGATTTGATATGAAGGTATATCAACTTTTTGCCCATTTACTTTAAAATGTCCATGATTGACGGCTTGCCTAGATTGTCTGCGAGTTAAGAACATACCTGTTCTATATAACACATTATCTAAGCGACGTTCTAATAAGACCATCAGATTATCACCGGTTATACCTACCATGTTGATTGCCCGATCATAATATCTTCGGAATTGTTTTTCTTGCACGCCGTATAAAAACTTCGCTTTTTGTTTCTCTTTTAATTGTAGGCCATAATTTGAAACTCTTCTACGTCGTCCCATTACTGATACATTTTTGGTTTCTTTTTTTCGGATAGAACCATATGATTCTAGTCCTAACGATCTTAATTTCTTTTGAACTGGTCCAATATATCTAGACACTACACTCTCCTTCGTTTTGGTGGCCTACATCCGTTGTGTGGTATAGGTGTCACGTCTCTTATACTTGTTATGGTTAGGCCAATACCAGTCAGAGCTCTTATTGCAGACTCTCGCCCCTGGCCTGGTCCTTTAATGAACACATCTACTTGTTTGAGTCCCTGATCAACGCCTGTTTTTGCTACATCTTCTGCTGCTCTCTGAGCTGCAAATGCTGTTCCTTTCCTAGATCCTTTAAAACCAGCTGTTCCTGCGCTACCAGAAGTTATAACGTTACCGTCATTATCAGTTACTGTAATCAATGTATTGTTGAATGTAGAGTATATATATATTCTACCAGAGGCTATAGAACCTCTTTCTCTTCTACGAGCTCGTTGTCTGGCCATAATTAATTTCCACCTGTTATTTTACTTTCCACCGGATTTCCTGCCTCTACCTGCTACGGTACGTTTAGGACCTTTTCTAGACCGAGCGTTAGTTTTAGTTCTTTGTCCATTTACAGGTAAACTTCTTCTATGCCTAAGTCCTTTATATGATCCTATATCGATTAATCTTCGTATGTTTTGTTGAACATCTCTTCTAAGATCACCTTCAACTAAATAATCTTTATCTACGATTTCTCTTATGCGGTCAACTTGTAATTCATCAAGTTCGTTCATCCTAGGAGGGTTAACAGGATCTAACTGAGCCTTTTCTATAATTTCTGCTGCCATTTGGGGGCCTATACCATATATACTAAGCAGAGCTACATGAGCTCTTTTTCTGTCCGGTACGTCTACTCCAGATATTCTAACCATGTTTTCCTCCTATTAACCTTGTCGTTGAGAATGTCTACGGTTAGTACATATTATACGTACTACTCGTTTTCTTTTTATAACCCTGCATTTTTCGCAGCGTTTTTTTACTGATGCACTTACTTTCATAACTATCCCTTATTATTTGAACCGGTAGGTTATCCTACCTCTTGTTAGATCATAGGGAGACAATTCTACCAGAACTCTGTCTCCAGGCAAAACTCTAATGAAATTCATACGTATTTTACCAGATACATGGGCAAGAATTTCATGGTCATTGGGTAGTTCTACCCTGAACATTCCATTGGGTAAAGCCTCGTTGACTTTTGCCTCTACTTCTATTGCTTCTTTTTTCGCCATAATATTTAATACACCATTACTATTTAATCGTTTACTGTTAGGATTTCAGGGCCATTTTCTGTTATAGCTATCGTATGTTCAAAGTGGCTAGATATACTCCCATCAGCAGTCACTACTGTCCATTGGTCATCCATTAATTTAGTCGCTTCAGTCCCTAAGTTGAACATTGGTTCAATCGCTATACACATCCCTTCTTTCAATATGATACCACGTCCAGGCACACCATAATTAGGAACTTGTGGATCTTCGTGTAAATACCTGCCAACTCCATGCCCCGTATATCCTTTGACTAATCCGTAGTTGTATTTTTCTGCAAACGCTTGTACAGCTGCTCCAATATCGCCAATTCTATTTCCAGCTAAAGCATTCTCAATTCCTGCATACAGAGCTTTTTGAGTGACCTCACATAGAGTCTCAATTTCCGGATCTATACTTCCTACTGCTAAAGATAATGCGGAGTCACCTATAAATCCGTTTACTGTTGCACCACAATCAATTTTTAATAAGTCTCCTTGTTTTAGAACTCTTTTGTTTGGTATTCCATGCACTATTTCTTCGTTAACTGATGCGCAAATTGTTGCAGGAAATCCCATATAACCTTTAAATGATGGTACACCACCTAGGCTTCGGATTTCTTTTTCAGCTATTTGATCCAATTCTTTAGTGGTAATTCCCGGATGTATAGAAGTTCTTAAAATTTTTAGAGCTGCTCCAGTAACTTGTCCGGCTAATCTCATGTTATCTAATTCTTGTTTGGATTTTATGGTGATGCCGCCGTTATATAGGGATGGAGTGTTAGAAGCTGTTTTTATTGTTACTTTTTTATTCATAACCATTCTCTTAAACCACTTCCATGACTTTAGAAAAAACTTCTTCTACTTTTCCCAGGCTATCTATGGTATGTAAAATACCCTTTGTTTCATAAAAATTTATTATTGGTTTGGTTTCTTGGTCATATACTTCTAATCTTCGCTCTATAGCTGACGGTGTGTCATCTTCGCGTTGGTATAGTTCGCCGTTACATTGTGAACAAGTGGGAACTTCGGATGTTTTAGAAGAGTTCAGCATGTTTGGAGCTTGGCATTCTCTACAGGTGTATCTACTAGACAACCGTAAGACTAATTCATCATTCGGAACATCAAAAAATAACACTGTATCCAGTTCTATACTTAAGTCTTCCATAAATGCGTCGAGTGATTCTGCTTGAGGAAGTGTTCTAGGGAATCCATCTAGTATGAATCCTTTATCAATTCCGAGAGAGTTTAATTCTTCGGCAAGCATATTAATAGTTATAGAATCTGGTACTAGCTCTCCGGTACTCATATACTGTTGGGCTTTTTTACCTAAAGCAGTTGAATTATTTAAATTAAACCGAAATAAATCTCCAGTACTTATGTAATTCAGGTCCATTTTATCTCGAAGCAATATAGCTTGAGTTCCCTTACCTGCTCCAGGCGGACCTACTAATATGATATTGGATTTATTCATTTTTATCTCATAAATCCTTCATAGTCTCTCATCATGAGCTGGGATTCCAATTGCCTTAGTGTATCTAGGGCGACTCCGACCATGATTAGTAAGCTTGTGCTTGAAAGTGTAATTGCCTGTACATTCGTTATTAATGATGCGATGTAAGGTACTATGGCTATGAATCCCAAAAATAAAGCTCCACCTAAAGTTAATCGAAGTATGATTTTATTTAGGTATGCTTGAGTGGGTTGTCCAGGCCTAATACCTAGTACAAACCCTCCATTTTTTTGTAAATTTTCTGCTAGTTGTTGCTGTTGAAAAACTACCATAGTGTAAAAGAATGTAAATAACACCACTAGTAAAAATACCAGAACCCAATATAAAGGAGCTCCTGGGTTAAACAAGTCTGCAAATAACCGGGCCACGCTACCGACAACTCCCGAGTTTGCAGATAAATAGTTCGCTATCGTGCCAGGCAGTATAACAATGGAGAACGCAAATATTAAAGGAATCATTCCAGCTGAGTTTATCCGTAAAGGTAAGTAAGATGATCCACTTTGACGGTACATACGACCGCTTCTAAATACACTTCTACCGTATTGGACAGGTATCCTTCTATGTGCTTCGTTAAACATAACTATAAGGGCTATTATTATGAGGCCAATGATTACAAAGAATCCGATGCCTAATATATTAGACGAACTGAAACTTTGAGCCATGAGGCTAGGGAATCCTGCTACTATACCAGCGAATATAATCAGTGAAATTCCGTTACCTATGCCTTTTTCTGTAATTAGTTCTCCGAGCCATATCAAGAATATAGTTCCAGCTACCATAGATATAATAGCAGCTAAAGCGGCGACTCCGACTGTAGAGCCATCGATTATATTGCTTTGTCTCAATAGGGCGATTTGTCCGAATCCTTGTGCAACCGCTATAGGTACAGTTAGCCAGTGGGTGAACTTGTTCATCTTAGCTCTACCTGACTCCCCTTCTCTAGAGATTTGCTGCAATGTTGGTATTACTGGAGTCAGCAATTGCATCACAATGGATGCTGTTATATAAGGAAATACCCCAAGAGCAACAATGCTCATTCTGCTTAGAGCTCCTCCACTGAATAAATCCAAGAACCCGAGTAATTCGTTATTTTGGAATAAGTTATCTAGGCGGGCTTGATCTATACCTGGGATAGGAACATGCGCTATAAATCGATAAAGAGCTAAAATACCCAAAGTGAATAATATTTTATTCCTTAGGTCAGGAAACTTAAATGAATCTATGGCTGCTTGCAGAAGTCGGGGGAATTTCCCCGCTGGTGCTTCGGTGGGTATCATTCTGCTATAGCTCCTTAGCGGTTGATCCGGCTTTTTCGAGTTTTTCTAGTGCAGATTTAGTGAATTTATTGGCATGCACGGTAATTTTAACGGTTATTTCTCCATTACCTAATACTTTCAATTGATGCTTTAATGTACTAATTAATCCTATTTCAAATAATGTTTTACTAGTAACGTCTGATCCATCAGGAAACATGTTTAAGTCACATACATTTACAATTGAGTATTGGGTTTTGAATATGTTATTAAACCCTCTTTTCATCGGCAATCCCTTAATCAAAGGTAATTGACCACCTTCAAAGCCTGGTCTGAGTGAGAACCCTGAACGGGATTTTTGTCCCTTCATTCCTCTGCCAGCCATACTGCCGTTGCCGGATGAGTCTCCTCTCCCGACTCTTTTTCGGGTTTTTCTAGTTCTTTCTGTTTTTTGTATGTCGTGTTCTAACATTTCATCTGGTCCTATAAAATAGAGTACGTATTATTTGTATAAATTTAAGAGAATTTATTAGCCTCTTTTAATTTTCTCTCTCACTTCTTCTAAGGATTTCTGCCCAAACCCTGGGAGGTTCAGCAATTCTTCATCTGACATTGCTGAAACTTGTGAGATAGACGTGATATCTGCCTTGTTCAAATTGTTTAATGTACGTCCTGAAAGTTCTAAAGAGTCTAGTGAATCATTAACTGGCACTGAATCATCAGATGGAGCAGCTTTGGGCTTGGCTTGCACTGCTTTGGTTACAGTGGGTGCTGCCTGAGTTTTAGTATTTTCACCGGACACTTTTTCCACTTCGAGTAAGTGACTTATTTTATTTACCATACCCATAATAGTAGGTGTATCATAATGCGTGACGGTATGGTGTAGGCGTTTTAAGCCAAGAGCAGCTACTATGCGAGCTTGCTTACTTGGAAATCCTATGCAACTTTTTTTCCAGGTTATTTTAATTTCGGCCATGTTATTTTACCTTTGATTATTCTTCTATTGTTTTTGGTGGTTCTGGGGATTTCAATGTTTGTAGTGCTAATAAGGTTGCTCGAACTGTGTTGATAGGGTTCCTAGATCCTAATGATTTAGCAACAACATCTTTCACTCCGCCGAGTTCTAATACAGCTCTAATGACTCCTGCTGCTCTAATTCCAGTTCCTTCGCCTGCAGGTTTTATCATTACTATAGCTGCACCCTCTCTAACTGTTATTTTGTGAGGTAATGTAGTTCCTTTTAAAGGTATCGTTATAAGGTTTCTTTTGGCAGTTGCGGTTGCTTTCCGTACTGCATCTGGTATAGCAATAGCCTTACCCAATCCAGCTCCTACTCTTCCAGATCCATCTCCAACTACTACTAGTGCGTTGAATCGAAGCCTACGACCACCTTTAACCACTTTCGATATTCTACGGGTAAACACTACTCGTTCAGTGAATTCTGAATTTTCTCGGTTATTATATTGTTGTGAGCGTGGCCCAGATTGTGTCGTCATCTACTTTGACTCCTATACTTATATAATTAAAAAACTAGGCCGTTAGTTCTTGCAGCTTCTGCTAAAGCCTTTACTCGACCGTGATATTTGTACCCGCCTCTGTCAAAAACTATGGTTGTTATGCCTTTTTCTTTACATTTTTTGGCTATATCGGCGCCTACTGATTCTGCTACAAGAATTTTTGTAGTTCCCTCTCCGGTTATTTTGCTTGATGAAGAGGCCAGAGTAGTGCCTTTGGCGTCATCTATGACTTGAGCATATATGTTTTTAGAGCTTCTAAAAACAGATAATCTTGGGCGTTCTGTACTACCTAAGACTTTTTTTCTGAGCCTTAGGTGGCGCACTGTTCTCATTCTGCTTGCATTTTTTTCTTTTGCCATGGTTCGATCCTATATTTATATTTATGCAGTTCTTGCTGCTGACTTACCTGGTTTGAATCTTAGTACTTCGTCGCTATATTTAATGCCTTTCGCTTTATAGGCATTTGGTGGACGTACTTTCCGTATTTGTGCAGCTAATTCGCCTACTTGTTGCTTGTCTATTCCACTGACATGAACTAGGCTATTGCCTTCCACTTCTATGGTTAGACCAGTTGAAGGGTGAATTTCAACACTATGGCTGTAACCGACAGCTAAGCTAACACCAGCTCCGCTTTGCTGAGCTCGGTATCCAATTCCCATTAACTCTAGTGTTTTAGTGTAACCTTCAGATACGCCTATTATAGCGTTTTGTATGAGTGCCCTTGTTAAACCATGAAGAGCGTGATGGAATTTACGCTCACTGTATCGTTCAACAATGATCGTTCCGTCCGATTCTTTCACGATTACTTCAGGGTGATAAATTTGGGTTAATTCACCTTTGGGCCCTTTAACCGTTACACTGCCACTATTAATAGTTAAAGTCACACCTTGAGGAATTTCTATAGGTCTTCTGCCTATTCGTGACAGGGTTCTAGCCTTGTTTTCTATATTCTCACCAGACATAGCAGAGTAATTCTCCTCCGACACCTTTTTTCCAAGCATCTTTTCCAGTCATCAAACCCTGTGAAGTCGACACGATTGATAAACCTAGTCCACCGAATATTCTGGGGATTTCCCCTTTTTTTACATACACTCTCAGTCCTGGCTTACTAACTCTTTTTAACCCCTCTATGGTAGATGCTTTATTTTGCTTGTATGAAAGCTGAATTTTAATTTTGCTTTCATTTAGTATTTCAAACTTATTTATATACCCATGTTCATTTAACAATTTAGCTATTTCCACTTTAACTTTTGAAGTGGGCATTTCTACTTCATTATGATTCATCATGGTAGCGTTACGTATTCTTGTTAACATGTCCGCTATTGGATCAGTTACTGACATTTTTATCTCCTTACCAACTTGCTTTGCGTACGCCAGGCAATTCCCCTAATAGGGCAAGTTGTCTGAAACATATTCTACACAGCCCAACGTAACGGATGTATCCTCTAGGTCGTGCGCATCTGTTACATCGATTATATTTCCTTACAGGGTATTTAGGCTCCTTGAGCCATTTTTGTACCATTGCTTTTTTAGCCAAGTTATTATCCTCCAGTTTGCCTTACGAAAGGCATTCCAAATAATGTGATGAGGTGGATTGCTTCCTCATCTGTATTTGCTGATGTGTTTATAGTCAATTGCAATCCTCTGAACCGGTCTATAGAGTCGTAATTAATTTCAGGGAACATAATTTGTTCTCTTAAACCTAGTGAGTAGTTACCCCTACCATCAAAACCCTTCCTAGGAAGTCCTCGGAAGTCCCTTATTCTTGGTAATGCAGTACTAATTAGTCTATCTAAGAAATAGTACATTCTATCTCCTCTGAGAGTTACTGCACATCCAATAGGATTACCTTCGCGTAATTTAAAATTAGCAATTGATTTTTTAGCTCTAGTAGTGACTGGCTTTTGGCCAGTTATTACAGATAGGTCGTTTATGGCACTTTCTAACGCTCTACCGTTTGTTAGAGCTTCACCCAAACCGATATTCAATGATATTTTAACAATTTTAGGCACTGCCATACTACTACTATATTGGAATTCCTCCATCATCGCAGGTTTTATTTGCTCTGTGTAGAGGTTTTTTAATCTGGGAGTAATTAAAGTCGTTTCGCTGTTACTTGTCATCGTCTATCACCTCGTTGCATTTAGGGCATAGACGGACTCTGGATTTATTCTCTAGGGTACTGACTTTTGCCTTTACTGCCTTGCTACATTTGTTACATATGAGCATTACATTTGACATATGTATAGGGCTTTCAACTTGTATCCTTCCTGATGCTCTGGAATTTGGCCTTGGTTTTATGTGTTTGGTAATAATATTAACCCCGGATATCACTATTCGGTTTTTTGCAGTTACTAATCTCTCGACTCTTCCTGTCTTACCTTTGTCTTTTCCGGCTATTACTAATACTGTGTCACCTGTTTTAACTGACATTTATACTACCTCCGGAGCCAAGGATACGATTCGCATAAAGCCTTTGTCTCTAAGTTCTCTAGCCACTGGTCCGAAAATTCTAGTCCCTCTGGGAAGGTTGTTTTCGGCTAATATAACAGCTGCATTATCGTCAAACCTAATATATGTACCGTCGTCTCTTTTTAACGGTTGGGCTTGCCTTACTATAACGGCTTTTACGATTGACCCTTTTCTTACAGGAGAATTAGGAGCGGCTTCTCTTACGTTGCAGACTATAACGTCACCTATTTTTGCGTATTTCCTATTTGATGACCCAGGTATATTAATCAGTCTTATTCTTCTGGCGCCACTATTGTCAGCTACATGAAGTCTTGTAAATGTTTGTATCATTAGATTACTCTATTTTTCTTCTTCTTCTTATTTTTTGCTTAATCTATTTCGTTGGGTTGGATATCAGCTACTTGTTTTCGGGTTACAACTTCCATTAGTCTCCAATGTTTTGTTTTTGAGATTGGTCGTGTTTCTTCGATCTTTACTGTATCTCCAACTCTACATTGATTTTCGACATCGTGAACGTAAAACTTAGTTACTCTTCTAACTTGTTTTTTGTACACTCGGTGTTGTTGTTTCCATACCATGGCTACAGTTGCCGTGGTGTCGTTGTTGTGACTGATCACTTCACCGATCCGGGTCTTCCTCATTTCTTTAGCCATTAGTTTCTCCTAGGATTTCACGTTCTCTTTTTACTGTGTATAGCCGAGCTAAGGTTTTCCTGACATTGTTAGGTTCATTCGTGTCAGTAACTTGGTTAGTAGCCGCCTTAAACCGTAAGCTCATTAATTCACGGTATGATTTTTGGATTTCTTCTTCTATTTGTTGGTCATCTAAGGACCTTACTTCTTGGACTTTCACTTTGTTTTAATTAGGACTTAGTCCTATCCTCCCATTAGAGTTCCAATCCGGTCTCTGTAAACAATCTTAGTCGGGATTGGTAATTTATATGATGCGAGTCTTAAGGCTGCCTCAGCCTCTGCTTTAGGAACGCCTGATACTTCGAATAGGATTTTTCCTGGCCTAACTACAGCTGCCCAATATTCATTAGCAGCCTTACCGCCACCCATACGAACTTCAGCTGGCTTTTTAGATACAGGTTTGTCAGGGAAGGCTCTTATAAACACTTTCCCTCCACGATTGAGTTTTCTAGTTATAGCTATTCTAGCAGATTCAATTTGTCTGGCAGTAAGCCAGTCGGCTGCCATAGCTTTTAAACCGTACTCACCGAAAGACACTGTACTCCCAGTTACAGCTGCTCCACGTCTTTTACCACGGAATGCTTTTCGAAATTTAGTTCTTTTAGGTTGTAACATTATTGATTCTCCGGTGTTTCAGGTTTTTCGGCTTCTTCTACTAACTCACCATATTCGTTCAAATTAACTCCCAAGTCAGCTGCGCTAGTAGGTGTAACATTTAATTCTATAGTTTCTAATTCTTCTTCAGGTTGGCGTTCTTTCAAAGAAGGAAGAATGTCGCCACTGTAGACCCAGACTTTTATTCCAACTACGCCCATGGCCGTATAAGCTTCCGCAATAGAGAATTCTACATCAGCTCTGAGAGTATGCAAAGGCACACTTCCCATGACTAGTTTTTCCACTCGAGCTATTTCTGCTCCGCCAATTCTACCTTTGCAGTGGATTTTAACGCCTTTCGCTCCACCTTGCATACATCGTAAAGCGGCTTGTCTCATGGCCCGTCTATAAGCAACTCGCCTTCCTAGAGCTTCAGCTATATTTTTCCCGATCAGCACGGCGTTGATTTCAGGTTTTTCAACTTCTATTATATTCAGTTGTATTCGTTTGCCAGCTACTCCCTCTAATTTACCACGAAGGCTTTTAACACGATCGCCATCTCGACCAATTAGTATTCCTGGCCTAGCGGTATGGATGTTTATAGTTCCGTCTTGAGATCCTCTGTCTATTTCCACTCTGGAAATACCAGCATCAGAGAAAGATTTATACTCGTTTTTTACTATTTCTCTAATCCGCAAGTCTTCTTTAACTTGCGCACTATACCCACGGGCGCCTTGGCTATACCAATGAGCTTTCCAATCTTTTATTATCCCTAATCTAAATCCTAATGGATGAGTTTTCTGGCCCATTATTAACTCCCCTCTCCAATTTGGTTAACTATTACAGTTATGTGGCTTGATGGTTTGGTGATTCGTCCGATTCTCCCTCGGGCTCTAGGACGGAATCTTTTCAGTGGCTTAGCCTGGTTAGCAAATATTTGCGTTATTTTTAATTGCCGTCTATCCATCATCATGTTATTTTCGGCATTTGCAGCAGCAGATTTAACTACTTTAGATATGACCTTTGCCCATGGTGACGTTAAAAACTGTAATGTTGTTAAAGCAGTATCAACTTGTTGCCCTTTAACTAAATCCATCATAGGTCGGAGCCTTTTAACAGATGCTCCAATTGATTTTGCTGTCGCTTTTACTTCTGGCATTTTATCTTACTACCCTAGTTGTTCTTTCAGATCTGGCTACGTGTCCCCTGTAAGTTCGAGTTGGAGCGAATTCACCCAGTCTGTGTTCTACCATGTTCTCACTGATGAACACAGGTATGTGACGCCTTCCATCGTGCACGCCTATGGTCAAACCAACCATTTCAGGCATTATCATGGAAGCTCTTGACCAGGTTCTGATCACGCCATTCTCACCAGATTCTTGCATTTTATTTACTTTGACCATCAATTTGGCATCCACAAATGGTCCTTTTTTAATAGATCGTGACATTATCGTTTACGTCCTCTTACGATGAATTTACTGGATCCTTTGTTTTTCCTTCGGGTTTTATATCCCAACGTAGGTTTTCCCCAAGGAGATTTTGGGCCAGGCATACCTATAGGTGATCTACCCTCACCACCGCCGTGCGGGTGGTCTACAGGGTTCATTGCTACGCCTCTAACTTTAGGTCTTCTACCTAATCTTCTTTTTGCTCCGGCTTTACCAAGGTTTTCATTTTTGTGCTCTTGGTTTGAGAGTTGACCCATAGTAGCTCTGCATTCTAATAATACTCTTCTCATTTCTCCTGAGGGTAGTCGTATTAATACGTATCTACCTTCTCTGGAAAGAACTTGAGCGGAACTGCCCGCGCTTCTAACCATTTGGCCGCCCTTACCAGGAGTTAGTTCTATATTGTGAACCACGCTTCCAGTGGGTATGTTTCTTAATGGTAAGCTGCTACCAACAGTTGGATCTGCTTCTGGTCCTGATTTAACAGTAGCACCCACGGTCAGTCCTATGGGGGCTAAAATATAAGTCTTTTGTCCATCCAGGTATTTTAATAACGCTATCCGGGTAGTTCTATTAGGATCATATTCTATGCTTGCTACTATTGCTGGAACTCCATCCTTTCTTCTTTTAAAGTCAATTACCCTGTACATTCTTTTCGGTCCGCCGCCTCTACCCCTGGTTGTCATACGGCCACGGTTGTTTCGTCCGCCAGTTTTCCGTAATGGCTCTAACAGTGATTTCTCAGGTCGTTTAGTTGTTATGTCGTCGAAGTTTGGGGTGACGGCATTACGCATACCTGGAGTTATCGGTTTAAGATGTTTTAGTGGCATTTTTTAAAATCCCTCGTAGACTTCAATTCTGTCGCCAGGTTTTAAAGTTACTATAGCTTTTTTCGTATCAGGCATTTTTTTCATTTTAATACCGAATCTTTTTCTCTTACCAGGTAGTTTTGTGATGTTTACTCGTTGTACAGTCACTCCGAATTCTGTCTCAATTGCTTGCTTAACTAATGTTTTATTTGCTTTCATTGCTACTTCAAATGAGTATACTCCGGATTCTTGTAACAGAGTACTTTTCTCAGTTATTGATGGTCGTAGTAGTACGTTGTGTAAGTTCATGCTGATTACCCTTTTCTCTCTGCGTTAGCTATCTTGTTGAGGCCTCTTACAATGTCACTCGATAGCAATTCCTGCGCTGATAACAGTGCGTCTTTTGTAATGACCACAGTTTTCTTACTAATTATTTCGTTGGCGTTAATTTGATTAACTGGCAACGTCCATACTTTAGGCACATTTTTTCCAGACTGGTACACATTAGGGCTACTGTGTTCGGTCACAATCAGGCATGATCCGGTTATTTGAAGTTGCGATAATAGTGACACCATGGATTTTGTTTTACCGTCAAGTTCTGAGAATGAGTCTATGCAGATTAATCCACCTGCACGTACTCTTTCAGACAAAATACATCTCAATGCATCTCTCCGGTTACGTTTATTTATTTTTTGGCGAAAATCTCTAGGATGCGGACCAAATACTACTCCACCGTGTCTCCATTGTGGAGATCTGATGCTGCCTTGACGAGCTCGCCCAGTATGTTTTTGTATCCACGGTTTACGTCCGCCACCAGAAACCTGAGCTCTAGTTTTTGTACTAGCAGTTCCTTGTCGTTGGTTGGCTTGGTACGATACTATAACTTGGTGAATCAAAGATTTATTCAACGGGACATCAAACACATTCTCGTCAATGTCCACAGTCCCTATATTGTCACCGTTTTGATTTTTTAATTCAATATTCATCGTTACTCAATCTACTAATTAGTCTTCTTTGTTAGGTTCTTCTTCAGTTGTTTCTTCAGCTACTGCTTCAATTGTTTCTTCAGTTACTGCTTCAGTTGTTTCTTCAACTACTGCTTCAGTTGTTTCTTCAGCTACTGCTTCAGTTGTTTCTTCAACTACTGCTTCAGTTGTTTCTTCAACTACTGCTTCAGTTGTTTCTTCAGCTACTGCTTCAGTTGTTTCTTCAACTACTGCTTCAATTGCATCTTCAAGTTCTTGGCCTAATAATGTCTTAGTATCTCCATAAAGGCCAGTTCTCTTAATAGTCACCATACTATTTCGTGCTCCTGGTATGCCACCTTTCACTGCAATCAAATTACGTTCTGCATCTATCAATAAAATTTCTAAGTTTTTAACGGTTATTTGCCTGTTTCCCATGTGCCCTGACATCTTTTGGCCTTTGTATACTTTACCCGGAGTGGTTCCTGCTCCAATTGAGCCAGGAGCTCTGTGTCTATCAGATTGGCCGTGAGTTTTGGGTCCACCGTGAAAACCCCAACGTTTTACTGTTCCAGCAAATCCTTTTCCTTTAGATGTGCCAGTTATGGTCACTTTTTCACCGACTGCAAACATATCTACTAAGACTTCTTGCCCTACTTCGTATTCACCGATACCTTCAACTTCCACTTCTCTAAGGTGCCTCCCATGTAATGAAGAGCCTAAGTGACCAGCCATTGGCTTGTTTGCATGTTTTAATTTTCCATATCCGAGTTGAATTGCTTCATAGCCATGCTTTTCGCCAGTTTTTACTTGGACAATAGAACATGGACCAGCTTCTATTATAGTAACTGGTTCTAGGCCTCCAGCCTCACTAAAGACTTGGGTCATTCCTATTTTTTTGCCCAGGAATTCTTTGAGCATTATTCTTACCTTTTAATATTAATTTAAATTCTTATTTTATAGTTTTATAGATATGTCTACACCAGATGGTAGATTTAATCTAGTTAATGAATCAATTGTTTTTGATGTTGGTTCTAATATATCTATCAGTCGTTTATGTGTTCGTATTTCGAAGTGTTCTCGAGAATCTTTGTCTACGTGAGGCCCTCTGATAACACAGAATCTACGAATCTTAGTAGGCATCGGTACTGGTCCTGCAATCCTAGCTCCGGTTTGTTCAGCAGTTTCTACTATTTGTTCTGTAGACACATCTAAAACTTTATGATCAAAGCTTTTTAGCACTATTCTTACTTTTTGTTGTGGAGTTACCATAATTTTTAAACCTTGGTTTTATTTAATCCTTGTCTCGCCCTATGAGTGTGCTTAGCATATGCTCGGGAACTGGGCTATAATTTTTTACTTCCATTCCAAATGAGGCTCGCCCACTACTCAAAGATCTGAGAGCGGTAGTATACGCGAAAGTTTCTCCTAATGGAATAGTTGCAAAAACTGTTTGCAGGTCGTTTCGAGCTTCAATATTTTTGATTTGCGCTCTTCTAGTGCCTAAATCTCCAACTATAGAGCTAAGATATTCGCTTGGTGTAGTAACTTCTAGTTCAGCCATCGGTTCTAAAAGTATCGGCCCAGCTTTTCTAGTTCCCTCTCTGATTGCTATAACTCCAGCTTGCCTAAAAGCCATCTCAGAAGAGTCTACTGGATGAAAGGTGCCGTCCACTAAAGTGATTTTCACGTCTACCAGTGGATATCCCCCTAATGGTCCGTTATCTACAGCTTCCATTACGCCTTTTTGCACTGCCGGTATGTATTCTCTTGGAACTGATCCGCCTCTAATTTTATCTTCGAAAATTATCCCGCCACCAGTTTCTAAAGGTTGTATTTCAATCCAGACATGCCCGTATTGTCCATGACCGCCACTTTGTCTTACGAATCTACCTTCTTGTCTGATATCTTTAGTTAACGTTTCTCTATATGCAACTCTAGGACTTCCAACATTGGCCTCTACGCCAAATTCTCTCTTCATTCTGTCTACAAGTATCTCTAAGTGAAGTTCTCCCATTCCAGACATTACAGTTTGTCCAGTTTCGTTATTAAATTTCACTAAGAACGTAGGATCTTCTTCAGACAGTTTACGTAAAGCTTCACCAAGTTTTTCTTGGTCTACTTTAGTTACTGGTTCAATAGCTACAGACACAACAGGATCTGGGAATGTAGGTGGTTCTAAAATTATATTACCGCCTGAACATATCGTGTCACCGGTAAAAGTGTCTTTGAGACCCACACACGCGCAGATATTACCGGCGCTTATCTCTTCTAATTCTTCACGAGAGCTTGCATGCATTCGGAGCAATCTTCCCATTCGTTCTCTGGTGCCCTTAGTTGAGTTTTCAACTATTGCACCAGCTTGTATTTGTCCAGAATATACTCTGATATAAACTAGGCGGCCAACGTAAGGATCAGTCACTACTTTAAATGCAATAGCAGATAAAGGCTGTGAAGGATCGGGAGATCTTTCTACTTCCTCTCCGGTTTCAGAATTGACACCAATGACATTAGGTACGTCAATTGGAGATGGTAACAGATCTACGACGTAATCCAACATAGGTTGCACGCCTTTGCCCGCTAGCGCTGTCCCGCATAACACCGGAACTATATCCATGTTGATAGTTGCTTTGCGAATGGTTGACATTATTTCATCTATTGTAAGTTCTTCGCCATCTAGAAATCTCGTCATAACAGTTTCATCGTATTCAACTATTTTTTCTAACATAGCTTCTCTACGAGTTTGGTACTCTTCTAGGTATTCTGATGGGATTTCTCCGACAGTCATTTCTGGGAGGGTCGCGCCAGTGTGATCTCTTTCCATGCTATAAGTTATGGCTGTACCTTTAATGAGATCTATTACGCCTTCAAAAGATGATTCTGCTCCAATTGGCATTTGAATTGGTACTGGATTTGCACCAAGTCGGTTAATTATAGTTTCAATAGTTCTTTCGTAACTTGCGCCTACACGGTCCATTTTATTTACGAAACATAACCGAGGCACTTTATAAGTGTCAGCTTGTCTCCAAACTGTTTCTGATTGTGATTGAACGCCTGCTACTGCATCGAAGACAACAACTCCACCGTCCAAGACTCTTAAGCTTCTTTCTACTTCGGCTGTAAAGTCTACGTGGCCTGGGGTGTCAATGACGTTTAGTTTGGAATCTTTCCAGTAAGTGGTTGTAGCGGCTGAGCCGATAGTTATACCTCGTTCTCTTTCCTGTGCCATAAAGTCCATGGTTGCAGTACCATCATGAACTTCTCCTACTTTTCTAATCACTCCGGTGAGATAAAGTACTCTTTCTGTAACGGTTGTTTTGCCTGCATCTATGTGGGCAATAAATCCGATATTTCGTATTCTTTCAATGGGATAATCAGCTTCCATGATTCAACAACTCAGCGAAGGCTAAGCTTTACCTCCGAAAATGTACAAAAGCCCTATTAGCTTCTGCCATCCGATGTAGTTCGTCTCTGCGTCTTACTGCGGAGCCTTCTCCTTTTGACGCATCCAGTAATTCGTTTGCTAAGCCTTGCTTCATTGGTATTCCTTTTCTGCCACGGGCAGCGGAGATAATCCAGCGCATAGCCAAGGCTTGGCTTCTATTAGATTCTAGTTCTTGGGGCACTTGGTAGGTGGCTCCTCCGATTCTTCTTGGTTTAACTTCAACGAGAGGAGTAGCATTTTTCATCGCTTGATCAAAAGTTTGCATCGGATCAGTATTAGTCTGTTCTTCGATGAGGTCCATTGCTCCATATAGTATTCTTTGGGCAACGGTTTTCTTACCCCGAGTCATTATGTTGTTAATAAACTTACTGACGATTCTGCTTTGGAACCGAGAGTCGGGGGCTATTATTCTTATTTCTGCTCGCCTTCTTCGAGACATAGCTCAAGTACCTCTGATTTATTTTGATTAATTCTTACTGTGTTTAGGCAGGGAATTTACGTTTTAGTGGTGCCGTATTTGCTTCTTCCCCTTTTCCTGTCTGGTACGCCTTCACAATCTAGAGCGCTTCTTACCACGTGATATCTGACACCAGGTAGATCTTTTACCCTACCACCTCGGATTAATACCACTGAGTGCTCTTGCAGATTATGACCTTCACCGCCAATATAGGCAGTAACTTCAACTCCGTTAGTCAATCGAACTCTCGCAATTTTTCGTAAAGCAGAGTTAGGTTTTTTGGGAGTCATGGTTCTTACTTGTACACATACGCCACGCCTTTGTGGGCATCCGTCTCCCCATTTTACTCTGTTAGCAATCGAGTTTTGAACCCAGTGCAATGCAGGAACTTTAGTGTTTTTCTTAACACTTTTCCTGCCTTTTCTTATAAGTTGATTTACTGTCGGCATATTCTGGCCCTTAATTTAGTTTTATTGGAGCAAGGAATTACTCTAACAACTAGATTGTTTGATGTCAACCAAAATAATGAGGAAAAGCAGCAATATGGATAGATAGGGTAGAATTCTCATATTCTACGATTGATTTTATAAAACCGATTGATTTATTATAGGGATTCTATATAACACATGTAATCTCTTTTGGAGATATAATTGGAATTAACATGCGAAACAAGAAAATTGCTAAATCTATGACTATTGCAGGATCAGACTCTGGTGGGGGAGCTGGAATCCAAGCAGACTTGAAAACATTTGCGGCCCTAGGAGTGTATGGAACGTCTGTCATAACGGCTATTACTGCTCAAAACACGTTCTCAGTAAACGGTATTCATGCTATCCCCACAGATCTAGTATTGTCTCAATTTGAAACCGTAATGGATGACATAGGAGCTGATTCAATAAAAATTGGCATGTTGTTTAGCACCGAAATCATAGAAACAGTTGCGGAGGTTCTAACTAGGTACGATGTTTCTAACATTGTTTTAGATCCAGTAATGATTTCAAAAAGCGGAGATAACTTATTAAGTAACGATTGTGTTGACATTCTAAAGCGAAAATTACTTCCGCTAGCTATGGTAGTAACTCCTAATATTCCTGAAGCTGAAGAATTAACCGGAATCAAAATTACAGGAATTGATTCAATGATCGAGGCATCTAAATATATATTAGAAATGGGGGCTCAATCCATCATATTGAAAGGTGGGCACATGGCGGGAGATCCAATTGATTATTTTTTTGACGGAGAAAATGGTATAGAATTGGTGTCTGAACGTATCGATACGCCTAATACCCACGGTACGGGATGTACATTTTCCTCTGCAGTAGCGGCGAATTTAGCTTTAGGATATAACTTGGAACAATCAGCTCGTAATGCACAAAATTATGTTCATGAAGCAATAGATCCTGGATTCGCAATTGGTAATGGGCACGGCCCATTAAACCATTTTTACAAAACCTGGAAATGAAATCATTACACAGAATTATATTATCTAGTTGACCGCAAGATGAAAAGGACACCAAAATGTTTGAACCCGTAACAAATAAAGTTAGTTTTCCAGAGATAGACACAAGTATTCTTGAGCTTTGGAAACAACATGACATATTTGAAAGATCATTTACTGAAAAATCAAATAAACCGACCTTTATGTTGTATGAAGGACCCCCAACTGCTAATGGTAATCCAGGAATTCACCACGTTTTGGCACGTGTATTCAAAGACGTTATTTGCAGATACAAAACAATGACAGGATTTCAATGCATCAGAAAGGGCGGATGGGACACGCATGGACTTCCAGTCGAACTTGAAGTAGAAAAGGAATTAGGTTTAAAAAGTAAAAAAGAAATAGAAGAATATGGAATTAAAGAATTTAACGAAAAATGTAAATCCAGTGTTTTTAAATACGTTAAGGAATGGGAGCATTTAACTTCTAGAATCGGATATTGGGTAGATTTGGAAAATCCTTATGTGACACTAGATAACAGTTACATAGAATCTGGATGGTGGATCCTGAAAACATTATGGGATAAAGGGCTTCTCTATGAAGGAAGGAGAGCTACTCCTCATTGCCCGCGTTGTGTGACCAGCTTAAGTTCTCACGAAGTTGCGCTAGGATACAAAGACAACATTCGAGACCCATCTGTCTTTATAAAATTCAAATTGAATTATGCTCGTACCAAACAACGAACGGATGCTTTAAATGATAAAACAATTGTGGCATTGTTGGACAAAATCGAATCTTCTAATGAAGACATTTTTTTCGTAGCATGGACAACAACTCCCTGGACGTTACCTTCAAATGCTGCTTTAGCTGTTAATAAAGACGAAAAATACTCTATTGTTAAGCATGTCACCGTTAAAGAAGAAACTAAAGAAGTAGCGTATTTAATCATTGCTGACAAACTCTTGAGTGCAGTTTTAGAAGATGACTTTGAAAAAATAGCGTCTATTTCAGGAGCAGATCTAGAAGGGTTTTGTTATGTGCCATTGTTTGACCCTGTTTCCGCAAATTTGCCTTCAGGATCGTTAGGTGTGTTTAAAGACGGCGGCATTGATCTGATTGATGACAAAGAACTGACTCAGCCTGTTATAGAAGAATTGATGATGAATTCCTTTAAAATTCATACAGCTGATTGGGTTTCTATGACTGATGGCTCAGGTATTGTCCATATAGCTCCGGCTTTTGGTGAAGATGACCTAACATTGGGAAGAGAAAAAGAAATGGCATTCATACAATCAGTTGATTTGCAGGGTGTGATAACTGGAAATTATACATTCGCTGGTAAATTTGTTAAGGATGCAGATAAAGACATATTGAGTGAATTGAACGCTAATTCACTGTTACTACGAAATGGTACCTATCGTCATACTTACCCATTTTGCTGGAGATGTGATAGTCCGCTTCTGTATTACGCAAAAAGTTCGTGGTATATAAAAACTACCGACCGAAAAGAACAACTAATTGAAGGAAACCAATCAATTAATTGGTACCCGGATCACATTAAAAACGGACGATTTGGTGAATGGTTGCAGAACAACGTGGATTGGGCAGTATCAAGAGAAAGGTACTGGGGGACGCCCATGCCTATTTGGGAATGCAATAAATGTCTTCATAGAGAATGCATAGGAAGCGTTGAAGAATTGAAAGCAGTTTCACCGAACATGCCGATCGATGTAGAATTGGATTTACACCGCCCTTATATTGATGAAATTACTATGGATTGTTACCTAGATCAATGTGATGGCAGTATGTCTAGGATACCTGAGGTTATGGATGCATGGTTTGATTCAGGAGCAATGCCATTTGCTCAATCTCATTACCCTTTCGATGGCGTGGAAGGTTTTGAACAGACATTCCCAGCTGATTACATTTGTGAAGCTGTAGATCAAACACGAGGATGGTTTTATAGTCTTCATGCTTTGGGCACACTGCTTAAGGATAAACCTGCATACAAAAATGTTATCTGCTTGGGCCTCATATTGGACGAAAAAGGGCAAAAAATGAGCAAGAGAATAGGGAACATTGTTGAGCCTATATCTGTTCTTGAAATTCATGGAGCCGATGCCCTGAGATGGTATTTGTTTACCGCTTCCCACCCTGGAGAATCTAGAAGATTTTCTGAACGACTCGTAGGAGAAGTTTTTAGAAAAGTAATGTTGACGTTATGGAATGTATACTCATTCTTCAGTAATTACGCTGCTTTAGACAATTATGACCCTACGACAATGGAAGAAAATTGGAAACCGCAAACAGAATTAGATAGGTGGGTGGTTTCAGAATTAAATGCTTTGATAATAGAAGTAGATAAATCGTTAAACTCATATGACCCTACCAACGCAGGTAGATCTATTCAAGAATTTATAGACAACTTGTCAAACTGGTATGTAAGGCGGAGTAGAAGAAGATTCTGGAAAAGCGAAAATGATTCAGATAAATTAGACGCTTATAACACTTTATACACCTGTTTAGCGCAAATTTCTAAACTAATGGCTCCGTTGGCTCCATTTGTGTCTGAAGAACTGTACCAAAAATTAGTTAAAAATACCTACCCGGAATCTCCTGACAGTGTCCATCTTAGCGACTTTCCAACAGCAGACCTCTCTCTTATCGATGAAGATTTGATGAAGGCTATTAGATTAGCCATGAAAGTTTCGAGTTTGGGTCGGTCAGTTCGCTCAAGAGCTGGGTTGAAAGTCAGACAACCTTTAGCTGACGTTTTGGTGCAGACTAAAAACTCTGAAGAATCTAAATATTTGTCTATAGTAGCGGATCAAATACTAGAAGAATTGAATGTGAAAACTCTTGGAAATGCCCTGGACAATAAAGAAATGTTTGAGGATATAAAAAATCAGTTAAATGATTCTAAAACTGCAAATTCTAATGGATATGTAGCTGTGGAAGATAATGCCTATATAGTTGCTATAAACACCGAAGTGTCAGAAGAACTAAAAAATGAAGGACTCATTAGAGAAATAGCGCACAGAATTCAAGGATTTCGAAAAGATGCAGGGTTTGAGATTAATGATCGAATCATGCTTTATGTCAAACTTCCTAAAGACATGGAAATTGTACTCGATAGTTATGCTGATTTTATAAAAGAAGAAACTTTATCCAACACGATAGTAATAAATGATGTAACTGATTATGACCACACGGTTGAAATAAATGGAGATGAATTACTATTCAAAGTGGTCAAATTATAAGCTGTAGGTTTTAATGCCAGAATTGCCAGAAGTAGAGAACACCTTACGTTACCTAAAAGAAAAAGGCTTAATCGGCATGACCATTGATTCTATCTGGACTGAAAGCCCAAATAATATTGTAGGATTATCTCCTGAACAATTCTCTAACACGTTTTATGGTATTACCATAACTACGGCAGAACGCAAAGCTAAATATATTAATATTAGTACAGAAACAAATACTGATTATTTTTCTATTCACCTTGGCATGACTGGTGGCCTACGTTTGGATGATACTGATGTGGAAATGCAAAAATATTGTAGGCATGTAATACATTTACAAGAAAGAAAGGAATTACGTTTTTTGGACGCGCGTAAATTTGGAAAGATAATATATCAACATAAACCGAAAACACCATTAATGTTAGATCCGCTAGATTCAAATTTTTCACTTAACGATTTACCTGCCCATGTCAAAATTAGAAGAGCGACAATAAAATCCATGATTATGGATCAAAGTATTATTCCAGGAATTGGAAATCTATACGCAGATGAAAGTTTGTTTAAAGCTGAAATAAACCCATTTAGACCTATCTGTTTGATGGAGGCAAAAGACTTCCTTAAATTGACTGAATCTATAAAAACTGTGTTAAAGAATGCATTAGCACAGTACGACAAAAACAGAGAATTAGATGACTATCAACCAGATTTCAATCTCTCGCCTTGGGATATTGTGCGCAAAGAAAATGCAGAATGTTTCCAATGTTGGGAACCCATGTTTTTTGGCCGAATTAACAGTCGAGGAACTTATTACTGTAATAATTGCCAACCGACATGATTTATGATCTATAGCTGTGATAAAATTGTATTAGAGTGATATGCGATATTTGTGGTAGCTGTGTTAAATATCGAAATAATAGAAACGGTGATATAACGCACCAAAATATAACATCAAAAATGGTTTAAAGTTAAGATGGAGGTACTTAGGTACTATGGCAACTTACACTAAAAGCGAAGCTCAGGATTGGGCTTGGGATACACTAAAAGGACAATGGACCACATTCATAACTCCTTTTTCTCCAGACGACAATATAGACGAATTGGCTATCAGACAAAATATACAAAGAGCCAGAAGCCTAGGTACTACTGGAGGCGGTTGCACTTGGGGAATGGGAGAGTTTTGGAGCCTTTCATTTCAAGAAAGAATGCAGGTTATGGATGTAGTAGCCTCAGAAGCTTCTGGTAAATGGCCTATTGCAGCCCATGTTACTCATACCTCTTATAAAGACATGCTAGCTTTAGCTGATCATGCTGAAAATATAGGATTCGATTTGCTAGTAGTAGCTCCACCGTATATGGCCACAAATACAGAGGAACAAGTATACGAATTTGTTAACGGACTAGCTAGTCATTCCAATTTGGCTATTATGTTCTACAACTCACCACAATTTGGCATTGTTATGAGCCCCGAAGGATTGGATAGGCTTTGTGATATCCCGTCTGTGGTAGGAGTAAAGGAAGCTAGCTTTAATCAACAAATATCTATTAAAACTCATATAACAACAGGAAAAAAATCGATAATTAGCACTCCAGATGAATGGATATTTGCTAAAGGCCAAGAGCTAGGATTCCAGCAACATGTGATGTTTGCAAACACTTCTGATTGGAGATTTGATCTACCTGGAAAAAATAATTATGTCCAATTTATAGATAGAGCTACTAGGGGAGACTTAGACCAAGCTTTCTATGACACTCACTTATCTGATATTAAAGCCATTTCTGATAAATGGTGGGGTTATACAGTACAGAAATTTGGTGGATCATTACCAGTAGCTATGGTAAAGCAATGGGGTGAATTGATGGGAGTTAAATCTGGCCACGTTAGAAAACCATTGTACGATTTGAATCAAACAGAAAAAAATGAATTAAAAGAAGATTTACAATCGGTTGGTCTGATTCAAAATGAGAAGCAACCTACTTCTATAGGAACACGAGATAGCTCCGCTTGGTTAAATAATGCAGACGCGGGATCTTCTGGAATGATGTTACTTGTTAGTGCTCAGAATATGGATGAAGTATTAGAGGCTGATAAAGGAGGCGCAGACATTATTGATGTTAAGAACTTACAAGAAGCTTTAGTAGGTTCAGCTCATCCAGTATTAGTCGCTGAAGCTAGGAAACAAATAGGCGCTAAAAAACATGTCAGTGTCACTCTAGGAGTAGTTCCTAATCAAGCTGGAACTGTCGCAATGGCTGTTCATGCTGCAGCTGTTATGGATACTACTTCTGTAAAAGTAGGATTCATAAATACTGAATATGACGAAGCAGTGTTTATATTAAGAGAATGCAGAAGGGCTTTACATGGGTTTGGCACCAAACTTATCGGTTCGTTATTTGCTGATAATGTTTTATATGAAAAAGGCCTAGATCCTCTTTTGATGGTTAAATTAGCGTTAGATGGGGAATGCGACGGATTCTTGATAGACACTTTGGTTAAAGACGGACGAAATTTATTCGATTTTATACCTGAGCCTAAATTGAAAGAAATGGTACTTGAAGGTAAACAGGCTGGTTTAAGTACTGCACTATCTGGCCATCTTAAGCTAGATAACTTAGATGAATTAGCGAGAATTAATCCCGATATTGTTGGAGTTAGAGGTGCGGTTTGTTCTGTAGGAGACAGGGATAAAATGGTAGCATGGGAAGCAGTAGCGCACTTTAAATCTGAGTTAGATCTTCGCAAAACCGGACAAATAGATGTTTTTTCAGGAATTTCAAACGGAAATGGAAACGGAAACGGAAACGGGCATAGAGCTGAAGTTCTTACTAGTGCCGTTACTAGCGACTCTGGATGGACAATAATTGATGGAAGAGGTAAAAATTGTGCAGGAGTTATAGCAGCATTGGCTAGACAAATAGAGTCAGATCATTTGTCATTTGTAGAAGTGATACTAGCAGACGCACTAAATATATATGACGTTATGGGATGGGCTGAGCAGTTCCACCATAAATTAATTACTAAACGAACAGATGAAGCGGGGTGTACGAGAATTCTGCTTCAACCTAACGTTTTAAATTCAGTTAATTAAAACTGCATAACAATTAAATAGAATGACCTCCTGTGAATTTATTCACAACAAACATTACAGTATTGTCACGATATACATGATAAAAATGCTGTAATGTTTGTTGTATATTTAGATGATAAAATAGTTGATATGAAAACCATATTACCCTTAACTATATGTTTACTAATTACAATTGCATGCAGCACATCTGCACCATTGGAAATAACTAACAGCACTAGCTTGGAAACTACATTTGATATTTAATATCTCAAGTATAGATGCCAAGTAAGCAGTTAAAGTTGCGACCTTAAGAATTTATAGATTTCCACCATTGCAAACGAATCTAATTTACAATATTCCAAAAGATCTATCCTAATCTGAAGTTTTTCATCATCTGATAAGTTTGAGAATACTAAATTAGACCACTCGGTCATTGCCGCTGTCCCACCCTGTATTCCCAATGTTTTATAAGTTAAGTCCGGAATAGTGATTGGTAATATCTCTTTAAGGCTAGTGCTTCCCTTGCTGCGAGCATCCACATACATGTTTTTACTAAAAACATCGCGCAGGTCAAATATTCTATTTTCATTAATGTTATGAAAGAATTCTTGGTAATTAGGATACAAGTCAGCAAGTTCTTTATTCCGTGAAACTTCGAAGGGTTTATACCACACTATAGCACTACCTTCTTTATAGAAATCTTGCCTCATCTGATCCACTAATTCTAATGAAACTTCTTTCTTAGGATCAGTAATCAAATATTCTTTATGCTCGAGGGAGCCATCCTGATGCAAAATATGCAGCGAATACTGAAAAGTTACAAATTGATAAGGTTTGAAACCATCAAATTGAGGTATTGCAAAATTACAAGCTTCATAATCAAAAAAATGTAGAGGGTACTGAAGACTGTCTAGAGTTTCTTGAATAGCTCGTTTATCCAAAACAGGGAGGCACGACATATAACTATCGTATTGTAATTTTCTAGGAGTTGTTAATTTACCTGGGTCGGGTATTTCGTCTAACACAAATACATCACTGTCAATCCAATTTACTATAAGCGCTTTACTTGATCCAATTCTGATTAAATCGTGGATTGAATACTCAGGTATATGAGGGTTTGAGTAAGTGAACGATTCGCAATGACTCGACCGTCCTTTATATATACACGCACAGCCGGATGACTCCTGAGTATCAAGATAAATCTTAAGGTACGCCATACGATCTAAAGTTTCGGATTCTATATCTATTACTTCCAGAGTAACATCTGACTTGATGAACAGTTTTCCATAATCTATGTCTCCTCGCCTTATATACTCCTTATTAAGATGAATTACTCCAACAGACGATACTTTGAATCCATTTGCTTCCAATATAATCTTTTGGAAGCTCAGGTCAGGTATGTGCTCTTTTTTTACTTGGTTAGAAGCTTTGACTTCAAATAATTCACATTCTTTTGTTTGCCAATCAATGATTTTTAGCACGTCGCATTGAGCAAAGAATATTTCATGTGCAAATGCTGGTTGCAAAAGTGTGTCGACTTGTTGATTGGCTATTGCATCTGCAGTTTGATCTACCGCTTCTTGTCCCCGAGCATTTATAAATTTTGCATCGTTGAATAAGTTCCTGGAGGTTTCATCTACTAATTTACCTTCTTCACGTAGTCTCTCAGCAAATTCTGACAAAACTTCTTCTTTGAATAATTCTGGTTTATGCTTTTTCAGCCATAAATTTTTATCACAGTCTAAAGACTGCACATAGTCTGTTTTTGATATAAAGAAACTCATATAGAATATCTCTCTTTCTAGTAATAATTACTTGTTCTCATCTTTCATATTCTTTTGCTGCTGCCGTAAAACTATGTACTTCATCTGCAGTTAGGTTTGGGAAAATTTCTAGCTTCAATATCCTGTCTTCAATCAATTGAGCTAATAATACTCCTACGCCTCCTGATCGAGTGTGAGTAGCTAAAAGTTGCTTATCAGGAACAATACTACTGATACCTTTAGTGCAATTGGAACTGTCACCTACATGGCAATAGGTATATTCCGACAGGCTATATTTAACAATGCCATACTCTTTAGTCACATTAACAGGAACGGTTATCAGATCCATTATAATAAAATGATCAGCGCCTGACGAAGTATTTGCATTGGGCCAATCTCCTATGGCGACCATCCAAGCGTCAGGATCTATATGGTTGGGTACAATAGACACATGCCCTTTCCAATACTTATCTCGTGTTAATCCATCGAATCCATTAGTGCCTAATTCAAACCAGTTCCCTGACAATGTACCATCCACATCATGATCTATTTTACCTGCTAGAGGCTCAACTTTCCTGAGGTTTTTTAAGAGCAAAGCTTCACGGACGTCTTTTCTAAAAAAAGGAAACGGATCAACTGTATGCAATTTCCAGCGTTCATAATTATAATGTTCTGGTATTACAAACCCTGGTAATGTTATTTCGTAATCGTAGACTCCAAAATCTAGAGTTTGTCCGCCGATTCTACCAATCAATTGACCTGATTTCACAGAAATTCCCTTCCATCCCAGGTTTTTCTCTCCTTTTGAGATTTCCCATTCTTCTAAAATTGTAGAATCCAGGTCCGTTAACAGGTCAAAATAACTATGGAAGGAACAGGTATGTGCAATATCAACTCTCCATTCTCTTTCTTTATCTTTTCCAGAGTCAACGCTTTTATCACGATGATTAATATAATAAATAACTCCGTCCGCTATCGCTCTGACTTCATACGCATCACGACCTAAAGTTCTATCCATTGGATTAAAATACATGTGATCTATAGGAGTGACATGAGCTCCTGAAAGATGTCCATAAGGCCTAATGGAGATGAAATCTGAATAGCGCATTGGCGATTGATCAAATTGGACTGTCCCTGTACCGGAGCAGCCAAAAAAATCATGGTATCTATCACGAGAATCATTTATGCCAGTGTTTTGGCTAGGTATTAGTTCTTTGTTATTCGCATTTGTACTGCTGCTAGGAGTTACTATGCCTGCGCTCATTCCAGGGTTAACATTTGTGGCAGACTCAACACTGACTGGCTTCTGTATCTCAGCAATTTCAGTTTCTGATGTGGAATCTACAGAAGTGGGTATAGTTTCATCAGTAATGGCATCACTTTCCACTATGTTTACCGTTACGCATCCGATAGTAAAGAAAAGAAATATAACTAATATGTTCGTTTTATTTAGCATGATTCCTATGTATCTCACTTATAATTATGATGATAGGTACAGCTTTACGGGGTATCTAGGAGATTGTACCTTAATTTTCAAAACGAGGTATAATCCTACGTGTAACGAGCATTTAACGTCATGAAATTTATAATTTACTTAACATTATTCACACTGATTATAGGAATTGCCTGTTCCGAACCAGACGCAATTGATCCAGATATAAATTCGGTTAATGAAGCAATAGAAACATCTAACAAATCGGCTCCATCTACTGAATCCAAGCTTAATCAGGGAATCACCAACAATGAAAATAAAACCGATATCGTCACAGAGTCATCAAGGAGTGCTAGTAACACATATGATGAAGCCAAGCCACTAAATACATCATGTCTCTTGTCCGGAGGGGAGAGCGTAGATGTAGGATGGACTGGCAATGACACTGGAAATAACAGTTGCAATGTTTGCTTATGTGGCCTGGAAGGACTGGGTTGCTCCAAAATGGCATGTTCAGATGCTATGGATTCCAAATCCCTAGTAGAATTAATAGAATTACCAGAGAAAATGGCCGAAACAATGGTGGGCATAGCAAATGAAATGATGCAGGATACGACCGCCGAAACCTCCAGTTCATCAGTTCAAGATCCATGCCTGAAGATGGCTCTTAACCTCCGACCTATGTGCTACATGATGTCACAAAAATCACAGGAAGAGCGACTGCTTATGGGACAAAGTTTCATGAGTAGTAGTCGAGATGATACTCCTCCAGTACTTTACAATTTACTAATAGAAGATTTTGGAGCATTCAATGCAAGGACATCCATGATGGGGCCTTTTAAATTCAGTAAATCCTTCGCAGGGGGCTCTAAGCCGACTGTTTTTGACGAATTTGGGAAAGTTCATGACGCTGGTAAGCCAACAGAGTATGAAAATCCTACTTTTGAATATAAGTTTCCTTCTGGTACTGAATTGCTGTCTCCCGTCACTGGGATAGTAGATGATATTTCTTGGCAGCCTACAGAATCCTATAAACAAGACGACTGGGAATTAAATATCAAACCGTCTAGATTTTCACAATGGCGTGTATCAATCGATCACGTGGTCAGTCTCGCGTGTGATCTCAGCTCTAAGGAAGTGTGTACAAAAGCATTACTCATCAATGGAGAAGAAATACGGGTCGGCACGGAAATAAAAGCAGGAGACTCGATTGGCTATGCGGGTAACTGGGTAGACACTAGCAATTCAGGGATGAACGAGCGCACAGAAATAACCGTGGGTAAGTTCGCCTCGGGAGGGGTTTTTGAAAGCTATTGTCCGATAATGTACTTGCATGAATCAGTAAAACAAGATTTTCGTGATAGCATCTCTTCATTGATGGATAGTTATGAAGAATGGTCTGGGAATCCCGGATTGTATAACCAATCTAAAATGATAGAACCCGGATGTTCCTATGAACAGATCAACGACAAAGATAACAAAACAACTGTTATTAAGTAAAAGTGTGAAATATAAAATCATTGAAGGGATACTTTCTCTAAAGCCCCAAAGAGGAATTGTAATACCTAAGATTATCTAGAGATAAATATGAAATATCTAACACATTTATTTATAACAGGATTAATGCTCCTAGTAGTGGGTTGTGGAGTTAGTACAGCAGATATTGATGCTACCTTTGAAGCAAGGATAGCCAGCATACCCACACCCACACCTCAGATAGTTATTCAA
>Ga0114999_10001206_pt1 | contig 36264 bp, 32 predicted proteins | sample ArcticOcean_MG_C_3_FD_89820 | JGI IMG/M metagenome (GOLD analysis project Ga0114999, IMG submission 89820) | Marine microbial communities from western Arctic Ocean - ArcticOcean_MG_CB8_126 | ecosystem: Environmental > Aquatic > Marine > Oceanic | place: Arctic Ocean: Canada Basin | collected...
AAAGCGGCTACCAGCAAAACGGCGAATTCGTGGTGCCGCCAAGCCTCTATTGCCCGGCAGATGAATACGGCACGAAATTCGGCAGCGGATACAACGGCAACTGGCATCAATCATCATACTCGGCGGCAAACTGCTGGTGGGCACCGGCGAGACAAGTAATACAGAGTCCACTGTCGTCTGGATGAACGAACGCGGTTTTGGCGCCGGCGGACGATTCAGCGACATTCGCTGGGACACGACCTACTCTTTCATGTATCCGGTCACCAACGGCAGTTGGCGTATCGCGAATCACCACAATGGCAAGTACAACCTACTGTACGGCGACGGTCACGTCGACAATGACTCCGCCGTCAATCCGCATCCACCATGACACTCGAACCATCCATGTACACACGATATTGGCGCGATGGCTGGGTCATCGTAGAGGATGTTTTTCCCACCGATGAAGTCGACCGGATCGCCAGACTGGCCGTAGACGTCAGCGAAACGCAAATTGACCCTGACGATTCGTATTCGACGGACGCCTCGGCGGATGGCGCCATCACCGCTCCGCGCAAGGTGGATTTGCCATTCGTCATCGAACCCGAATTCCGGCCGTTTGTGCTCCATCCGAATCTCCAGTCGCTGCTGGAAACACTGATCGGCTGTCCGCCGCGCTTGTTCGCTGACCAGATAATGATGAAACCTCCCCGGGTCGGATCAGAGAAGCAGTACCACCAGGACAATTACTACTTTCGCCTGGCGCCGGATGATCGTGTGATCACGGCTTGGATCGCTCTAGACGATGTCGATGAAGAGAACGGCTGTCTGCGTTACATCGACGGCTCGCACCGGGACGGATTACTGCCGCATACCCCGGTGCCGGGGGCTCCGCACAATCTGTCACCGCCGGCGGATCAAGTCGATCTGTCAAAGGAATCACTGGCCATCGTCGGCAAGGGCGGCGTCGTGTTCCATCACGGCCTGGCGCTGCACACCTCACACCGGAATCGGTCCGACCGTTGGCGGCGCGGTTATGCAACCCATTGGGTCGGGCCTGACATGACTGACCTCGATGGACCCGACGGCCGGCTCGCCACGGCGTATTTCAATCGACCCGACCTGGCCAACGTGCTGGCGTGAATTACACTTACTCTCCACTCTCCAACCTGAGAAGACACTTCCCATGACGAATCAAGAGCCTCAACTCCTGTTCTTCTTTGACGAAGACCTGCCCGCGAAATCCCGCAACGTCCGTTTCAAGTACGGCCCGGTCGAGCATCTCGGGCCAAGAGTGGTCGGCGACACGCGGCAGGATCACAGTGCCGCCAGCATGTTCTGCAGCAAGATCTTCACGCTGGAGGACGCGTGGCGATAAGGAAACGCGCGGGCTTCATGTAATTCTCTTGTGGTTGTCTGGGTTACGGTGTCGAAATGGCATCCTGGAAAGTCTGGGTGATATAGGCTGAACAGCCTTCGGGAGAACCGCCGCCCGACGCGCCGTCGGCACAGACGTCGACGCTGGACAAATCGGAGGCGCCAAGAATCTGTGTCAGCAGGGTCAACATCTCGCCGTAGGACGTCGGCATGACCGTTGTCACCTCGGTGCAGGCCTGCGCCAGGAACTGATCGCAGGGCAGGCAGTTGCAACCGCATATCAGCTGCGGGATGTAGCCGCCGGCGGCCTGATGGGAAGCGCCGGTCACCGTGGCACTGCCGATCCCGCCGACGCTGTCGTGCAGGGTGTAGGTCGAGCCGCTCTTGTTCAGCCCGCCCTGGGACAGGGTGGAAGGACAAAGCTCAGCACCCTGGATCCGTAATGGCAACAGTCCAAAAATGAGCACTGTTCCAATTGCCGCACACATCTTGGCTTTCTGTTCTATCATTATATCCTCTTGATTGCTGTGACGTCCAATCCCGCGTTTCCGGTGGTCGCCGGAAGGCCGGATCAGCCGCAATTGCGGCCCTCGCCCGGGCTGCCATGATTAAGCAACGATTCCTTCACGCTCCTTTTATAGACAATTTGTCGGTGCATTCCAAGTTTTTTTTAGGGCGGGAGGGAGGAGCGACGTCGCAGCCGATCAGACTGATACCGCGACCAATGGCGGTTGCAGGAACCAGGCATGACTCAAGTTTGTCATTCTTGTCTGGATGTAGCTCGATGAGCAGCGTACGGTATCGGGTTGGTTCGACATTCCTTTTCCTGATCTTTTGTCCCGGTCTTCTTCCAATGTGGAGTAACGCACAACATGCAATCCATCCGAGTTGCGACCTTTAGCGGCCCCGGTGCGCCTCCGGTCATTCAATCGGTGCCCTACCCGGAGATCCCACCCAAGGCAGCGTTGATTCAAATCGGTGCCTGCGGCGTCTGCGGCACAGACCTGCATATCTTGAAGGGGCATTGGCCCAAGCCGCTCCCATGGCCCTTTACATTGGGGCACGAATTGGCCGGCGTGATCGTCGAGAAAGGGCCGGCGCTGGAAGCGGATTTCATGGGCCGGACGCTGGCGGTCGGGTCGAAAGTCATGTTGCCGCCACTGATGCCCTGCGGCACCTGCTACTACTGCGTTCACTATCCGGAAACGGCTAACAAATGCTTGACGCCCGTCTACTACGGCCGCTACCTCGGGTTCGAGAAAGCGCCCCATCTGTGGGGTGGTTGGGCCGAGATGGTTTACGTCGACCTGGACGCGCTTCCCGGTACGAAAATCTACAAACTGCCCGACGATATGTCGCTGCTCAACGGCACCCTCGCCGAACCGCTGACGTCCTGTATTCGCGCCTTCAATCGAGCCGTCCGGGTGGGGGGCTTCCGCAATGGCGACACCGTGGTCATCCAGGGATCCGGTCCGGTCGGTGTCCTGGCGGTGGCGGCGGCTCAGGAAATGGGCGCCGGCCGCGTCATCGTGATCGGTGCGCCCGAAACACCCCGACTTGAACTCTGCCGGCGGTTCGGCGCCGAGGCAACAGTCGACATCGACGCCTGTCCGACCGCAGCGGCACGGATCGATGCGGTACGGCAGATCGTCGGCGGATTCGGCGCCGATCTGGTGATGGATTGTGCCGGCCATCCAACGGCCGGGCCGGAAGGTATCGAAATGCTGCGCGACGGCGGCACCTATGTGGAAATGGGCCAGTTCACCGACGCCGGGTCGATCGAGACCAACTGGCACCGCTTCTGCACCAAGGACATCAACTTGCTGGGAAGTTGGGCATTCACCGCGAACGACATTCCATTGGGTATCGCCATGCTCGACCGCGCTCGCGACCGCTATCCCTGGAACGACATGCAAACACTGTTTCCATTCAGTGAAGCAGGAATCAGCGAGGCGATAGAAAGTGCAGTGGAAATGCGCAGCGTGAAATCGACGATTGTCTGCAATGAGGCGCTCGGCTGAGCACAGTTCCAAATGGAGCTTTTGGACGGGCTTCTGATGGCGAGCTGTCTACCTGAGAATCAAAAATCAGGTCCGTCCCCGATCTCTTTGATAACACCCCGAATCGAAGGCCCCGTCTGAAATTGCGCCTCGGTGCGCGGGCTCTCGCCGCCAGCAACCGTTGCTACTCTTCTTTTGCCGCGGTACCCTCAATTACAGTCCGTTTCACCCAGGCAAGCCTTGCCTCGTCAAATTCATACCGGCACCGGGGCGCAATGTGGAAACCGGTCGCGGACAGGTCCCCCGCCACGATCCATTTACTATGAAGTGTGGGCGGTGGATTCAGGCAACGACCCCATCGTTCAAGCGCTTCCCTTGCTCCCTCGCCAACCCAATCGACATCATGGGGAAACGGTCTCCAGAGTGCCTCGTATTGCCCGGTACGGATATCACCCCGGACTACCTCGGTTATCTGTATTTCCAATTTTGGTGAATTTTTGTTGGTATCGGCATCGGGATCGACAATCGCGATAACCTCTGCTACCGCGACAACTCCGTAATGCAGCAGAAGCTCTTCGTCCGGAAAAAAATGTTCCATGCTGCCACCCGCCATGGCCTGATGAGCAAAGCCGGATGTCAGCAGGCACAAGGAAAAGAAAAGCTTAAGCAGTTGCGGCATTTTTCATTCCTCTTTTTCGATTTGACAATTAAAAGACGTGTGCGGCCCGTTCCCCGGCCGTAAGCTTCACACCCTCACTGCGGGTGTCGCCGACCCCCATCGCGGCGGCGCAGCAAAGCCTCGGGAAAGGTGAAATCGGGGTACTGCTGTTTGTCGGTCATCATGCCACTCGCAGTTGTGGGCCACTGCAGCTAAGACGCGCCAGGCACACGCTTTGTTAGTGCCACTGTAAAAAGAATATCCGCAGCGGATCCCTGATCCCGGCTGACACCGCGGGTCGGTTCCGCATTGTCCCTTGTTTCCCCGGAGCTCCTCCAGGCACCGTCGGATCCGTAATTGGGAACAACTGTATTGCAGCAATTTGAAATCTCCCGTACAGACATCATGGTGAACCGCAACGCTTTTCTGACGCCCGAATCATGTCAACGGATTCTGCGGGACAAGATATGGAACGACAATCAGCAACTGCTCATGAGGCAGGCTGCGCAGCATATACGGCGCGGACCGCCGAATCCCGGGCGCTCTTCGAACGCGCGTCGAGGGTGCTCATGGGCGGGACAACCCGGACGAGCGTGTATTATCCACCCTACCCCGCCTGTATGGTCAGGGGCGAAGGGTGCCGGATGTACGATGCCGACGGCAACTGCTACGTCGACTTCCTGAACAATTACACGGTACTGATCCACGGCCACAGCTTCCCGCCGATTGTCGAAGCCTTGAAGCAACAGGCGGAGCAGGGCGTTTGCTTCAGCGCACCCTCGGAGCGGGAGATCGAACTGGCGGAGATTCTCTGCGAGCGCGTCGACTCCGTGGACAAGCTGCGTTTCGCATCGTCGGGCACCGAGGCGGTGATGTACGCCATTCGACTGGCACACGCCTTTACCGGAAGGAATATGATCGCCAAGTTCGAGGGTGGCTTTCACGGTGCCTACGACGACTGCCAGATCAGCCACAGCCTGTCGGCGGAATTGATCGAGACTTCGGAAGCGCCGATCAAGACCGCCAATACTGAGGGACTGCCATCGGGCATTGCCGAGCGGGTCGTAATTCTCCCGTTCAATCGCGAGGCAGAGGCCTGTGCCTTGATCGAGGCGCACGCAGACCAGCTCGCCTGCGTCATCCTCGAACCGGTCCAGGGCGCCGGCGGCGTCATCCCGGCGGAGCAATCCTTCCTGGCAGCACTCCGAAAAACAACCGAAAAAGCAGGTATCCAGCTGATCTTTGATGAGATCATGAGCTTCCGGCTCGGCTACGGCGGGGCCCAGCAGGTCTATGACGTAGCGCCGGACCTGACGACGTTCGGCAAGATCATATCCGGCGGCCTGCCACTGGCGGCCTTTGGCGGCCGGGAAGAGGTGATGGCACTGCTGGACCCGAGAAATGGCCCGCCGCCAATTCCGCAGAGCGGCACCTTCAACGGCTCTGCAATCGCCGCGGCTGCAGGTGTCGCCTGTATGGAGCACCTGACCCACGAAAGCCTGGACGCATTGGAAGCCATCGGTCTCGATATGAAGGCGCGGCTGCAGGCGGTATTTGCGAAAACCGGCACCGCAGCACAGGTCAACGGCTTCGGCTCTCTATTCAACATCCACTTTTCGGCAGAGCCGGTCGTCGATCACCGCGGCACGGTCGGGGCGGATCGTGAAAAACTGGCTCGACTCTCGATGGCACTGCTGCTGCGCGGGTATTTCATGGCGCCGCGCGGCATGATTTGCCTGTCCACAGCACTCGGACCGGCCGAGATCGAAGGCTTTGCGAATGCGGTCGAGGATGCTTTGGAATCGGGCGAAGTATAGATGCGGATATCACGGGAAAAAGAACGGACGGGATACAGCGCATCAAATGTCGCGTTTTTTCGGTCCTTTGCATTACTGTCGCTGACCGCCACACCCAAAACCCAGAATAAGACAGCCAACTGCCCTTAAACGTGCCAGCCCCTTTCAAACCCCGCGTCCTCTTGGCCAGTCATTTTGATCGGGATGTCATCGCCGAGCCGGTCGAACGTCTGCGGACAATAGCCGAGGTCGTGGACGCCTACCGCGGCAGATGCCTCACGACAGAAGAACTTCTGGCATGTATCCCCGGCTGCCACGCCGTCATCGCGGCAGATGAACAATACAGCGCCGACGTCCTCGACCACGCCACGGAGTTGGTCCTCATCGCTCGCGACGGCATGGGCTATGATGCCATCGATCTCGAGGCTGCGACCGAGCGCGGCATACTCGTCACCCGCGCGCCGGTGCTGCATCATGCCACCGCAAATATGACGATGGGCATGATGATCGCCCTGGTCAGGAAGCTCACGGCCGCGGATCGCAGCGTCCGTGAAAACCCCTGGGAGGAGCGGCACCATCTGGTTACACCGGACCTGACAGGAATGACATTGGGAATCATCGGCTTCGGGCAGGTCGGCCGGGAAGTCGCCAGGCGCGCTGTGCCTTTCGGCATGGAAATCCTCGTCTTCAATCCCTCCGATGTCTCCGCAGCCGCATCGCAGATCGGCGCCAGGACTGCCTCGATCGATGAGGTCCTGGCGAACTCGGATGTCGTCTCGCTGCACTGCCGGCATTCAGCCGAGACGGTCAACATGTTCAACGCCGATCTCTTCGGGCGGATGAAGAAGGGCGCCTACCTCGTCAACACGGCGCGCGGCGGGCTGGTCGACGAGAGCGCGCTGGTAGCAGCCCTCGAGTCGGGGCATCTTGCGGGTGCCGCGCTGGACGTTTTCGCAACAGAACCAGTCCCGGCCGACAACCCGCTCCTGGCCCTCGAGAATGTTCTGTGTGCGCCGCACATCGCCGGAGATACATCGACAACGATGCTGGCCGCAGTCGACCTGGCGGTGCAGCTGGTTGCCGATTGTTTTGCCGGCAGACAACCGGAGAACCTGCTCAACCCCGATACTTGGGAACAGGCGCGTATTCACAATATAAGGAGAGACTGACCATGCCGCCGGAAGCGAATGACCAATACAAGATCGTCATCAACTGGGATGAAGGGGCGATGTACAACTTCTGCCCAATGCAGTCGGAATCTGAGCGCGACGATGTCGATGCCCAGGCCATCAAGGGCATGCTCGAGGACATCGTCGACGAGCATGCCAAAGCCGGGGTCGACGTCCTGGCACATGGCGTGTTCAGCGGTTTTTTCAGCATGATGCCGTATCCCAGGCTTCACGAACCGGCAGACGGCGGCCGGCATATTCCGGCCTCCAGTGAAGAGCATCATCAGTGGTGCCAGAAATATGGCAAGTTCTGGTTGGTCGGCTTCAAAAAACTCCGTGACGCGGGACTCGACCTCGTGGAAATCGTGCTGGCGCGATGCCACCACAACAACATGCAGTTCGTCGTTGGTTTCCGCATGAACGACCGCCATGCCGGGAGCGGGGAGGAGGCAACCTACTATCCACGCATCGAACAGTGGAAGACGGACCATCCGGAGTGGCTGCTCGAGGAGCATCCCGGTGGCGTCGACTACAAGTACGAGGACGTCCGAAACGCCGTGCTCGAATACGTCGCCGAAGCGATCGAACGCTACGACCTCGACGGCATCGAGCTGGACTGGATGCGCTGGTGCCACATGTTCAAGTCGAGTGAAGCAGCCGAGAACGCGCCGCTGCTCACCGACTTCATCGGCAAAGTGCGCAAGATGCTGGACGATGCAGCCGCGGAACGCGGCCGGGACCGGCTGCCGCTCGGTGTGCGAATCGCGCAGTCGCTGGACGAATGCACCAACCTCGGATACGACATAGCCACCTGGATAAAGGACGGACTGGTCGATTACATCTGCCCGACAGATTTTTATTTCACCGATCCCAACACCCCGATCGACGACTTCGTGAACTTGACCGAAGGTACGGCATGCAAGATTTATCCGGGTATCCACCCGGCAATCGCCTGGCAGAGTGACCAAACGCTCATGGGACTGCCCGAGTACGCCGCGGCCGCACAGAACTTCTACGCCTACGGCGCCCATGGCGTGTCACCCTACAATTTCATGTATCACTGGGGCAAAGTGCGGTCGCCGAGCTACCCCGGCCCGGTAGAGATGTGGCCGAACGCATTCAAACTGCTCACGGCGCTGAAGAGCGCCGATGCAATTGCCGCCAGTGACCGGCACTACCTTTTTCACCCATGCTGGACGGGACACCGGGACAGTCATTGTCCGACGGGCGCCTACCGGCACAACATAATCGTCCTTGATCGCAGCACCGACGATCCGCGGGGAACATTTACCTTTCGCATAGCAGAGGATCTCACGGATGATTCACTGTCCGCGACACTCGAGTTCAAGATCACCTACATGATCGCCGCCGACCAGCTGGAGATCGCGATCAACGGCGACGTTGTGCCCGACGATGCGATTGAGCGCCAATGGTACGTCGGCCAGGCGCCGCCGGAGGGACGACCGTTGGCAGCACACTTCCTGTATCGTATCCCGCTGGGCTCACCGCCCGCAAAGTTCGGCGACAATGTCATCACTCTGCGCCTGACCAATCGGGTCGGCATGACTCAGCGCCGGCTCATGGCGCAGGAGTTCGAGGTTTTCGTGCGGAAATCGTAGCCTTCTGGGGGTTTGAACATGCCTGACAAACCAAATGTGATTGTCTGCCTCTGCGACCAGATGCGTCCGTTTGAGGTCGGTTGCTATGGCCATACGGTTGTTCAGACGCCTAATATCGATCGATTTGCCGCCAAATCGGCGAGGTTCGAGGTTGCCGTCACCAGCAACCCGATCTGTTCACCGGCGCGCTCATCGCTGCTGACCGGCCAGCAGGTGCGGTCGTGCAACGGCATACTGACCAATGTAAAAGACCGGGACCCGCCGAATCCAAAGCGCGAAATGCTCGTCGACACGACGCTGCCCGAAGTTTTCAGGGACGCCGGCTACCGCACCGCACTGGTCGGCAAGTGGCACGTCGACCCACAGCCGCAGCTGGTCGGGTTCGACAGTGTGACCTACCCCAACTTCGAGCACCGCCATTATGGGCAGACCTACCGCGACGAGACCGCCGAGCCGGTCGTCGTCGTCGATGAGTTCATCGGTGATTGGGAGCTGCGGCAGGCTCGTGAGTTTCTCGCCGGGGATCGGGATCAACCCTTTTTCATGTACTACAACATCGCCTTGCCGCACCCGCCCATAGGCCCCAGGCAAATGCCGCCGCGGTACCACGACATGTACAGTCGGGACGAGGTGAAATTTCGGGCCAACATCCCCGGTGACCGTGATCCCGACAACGACCGGTTCTGGTTCAATACCTACACCAGCCCCGACTACTATTGGCGCTATCAACGACAGGAAGCCCAGGACCCCGATGACCTGGTGCCGGACGATTTCGACCTGGCTGATCTCACGCGGCTCTACTACGCGGCAATCACCTGCACCGACGACCAGTTCGGTGCCCTGATCGACACCCTCGCCGAGTTCGGGCTCGACGACAACACGATCGTCGTGTTCCTGTCCGATCACGGCGACAACCTTGGCAGCCATGGGCTCTTCAACAAGGACTCGCTGATCGAGGAGTCGATTCGCATCCCGTTGATCGTGCACGACCCTCGCGATTGCGCGCCGGTACATGACACCACCCATGTTGCCAGCATCATCGACGTGATGCCGACCGTAGTGGATCTTGCCGGGCTGCCAACCCCGGACAGCGTCCAGGGCCAAAGCCTGGCGCCCATCGTGCACGGTGGTGACGACATCCCCGGTGGCCGGGCAGCCTTCATCGAGACCGGGCCGATGATCGGCATCCGCACCCCGACGCATTGTTACGGAATGTCCTTTGACCTGGAATCGCGACGCCCGACCGACAATGACATCTGGTTCTACGACCTGACCGAGGATCCGCTCGAACTGCACAACCTGGCCGGTACCGAGGCACAGCCCGAGCTCGAGCAGGAGCTGCGGCAAGCCCTATTGGCATGGGATCAGTCGACGCCCTGGCAGCAGGTGCCGGAGCACGGATGACCGGGTTCATTTTGTTCTTGCAATTCGCGTCACATTTTTGTACAATAGGCTTGTCTTAGGGTGATACCGCAGTCTTCCCGCCAAGCGGAACAAGACTTGCGAAAATCATTAACCATCTAAAAATAGATAGTTGCAACTAAAACGCAATTAGGAGTGCTAAATGAAAACCCGCATCGCAAAAAATCTCAACGGATCATGGATTGCCGCCGTGGCAGCGATACTGATAGCCGCCACAGCCTACCAGGCCCAAGCTTTCGACTGGGACCTTATGGATGACGATTACGGCAGCAGCAGTGCCAGCATTCACGACTCCTGGAGTGTTCACGTCTGGACGAATGTTGACTATTCTGACGACCACGTTCACCTCGGTGGGGCTTGGTTGCAGACGAGCCTGAACACCAAGATTGGTGAAATCGTGCTCCCGACCGCGTTTTCCATGGAATTCCGGCTGCGGGTAACCGCGTTGTCTGGCGCAAACATGCAGTTCAATGTCTACGGTACTGACACACCAGCTGCAGAGATTGCCTGGCGCAACAATGAGAACAAGGACATGATCATGTATGAGACGGCCGCTTGGTCAAATGTGGATACGCCCGACAACGGATGGGCCGTTGGCACCGGCGAGGGAGACTGGCACACCTACCTCATCACCCTTTCGTATTCACCGGTAGACAACGAGAATGTGTACAAGATATGGATCGACGACAACGACCAAACGGGTGATCCGGCCGCAACACTCTCCGGCAACTGGGTGAATGGCGGAACTGCCAACAACACTATCAATTTTAAGGTCACGGAAGACGGTGGTGGAAAGCAAGAGATTGATCTGGACTATTTCCGGATCGGAAGTGGCATTAAAGCCCCCCCCCCCTGGGCTGGAGATCTCGCCGCCCTTCAGAGCCAGATCGACAATATCTCACTGACACCCGGCCCGCAGGGTCCGCAGGGCAAGGCCGGCGACGCCGGCGCGGCCGGTACGAACGGCGACGCCGGTACGAACGGTGCGGCCGGTGCCCAGGGCCCGCAGGGCAAGGCTGGCGCCGATGGTGCGACTGGTGCGGATGCACCGTGTGTATCTTGTGAGGATGTCGCCAGCGCAGCAGTCGACCTGGCTTGCGTAATTCTCGGTGCGAGCGCGGCGACCAGTGTTGCGGAGCTACGGGCGGATGCTGATGTCATTGTCAATTCGCTGATGATCAGCGCCAACCTCTGTGAGGGGGAATGCGATCTCGGGGTTCAAATCGATGCCGCCATCACGGCCAAGCTGGCTGAATAAGCCATAGGCTCAACCGTAAGGTTTTTACACGCAAAGCCCGGGAATCGCTCGATTCCCGGGCTTTTTTTGTGTGCCGGGCGTGGCGCTGTCAACCACCTAAAGACGTGTACACACCCGCAGCCGAAAAGCCTGATCTGCAATTGCATTAGAAGGGCTTCGGCCGTATTTTCAACGCCTTACACTCTTGAGTCGGAGGTACTGTGAAAGTGGGGATTCATCCTCAACCCGAACCTGCTCGCTGCTCATTCACCCTCATCGAGCTGCTGGTGGTCATCGCCATCATCGCCATCCTCGCCAGCATGCTGCTGCCGGCGCTGGGCAAGGCCAAGGATTCAGCCGCGAACGTCACGTGCGTGAACAACATGAGACAGGGCATGGTGGGGATGGTCATGTACGCCGGAGACAATGACGGCAACCTCATTCCGCACACCCATGCGGTCAGCACAGTCCGCGGTGCTTGGACCTGGAATTTGGCCCCCTATCTCGGTTTCCATGGATGGGCCAGCCTCTCCGGGCCGGTCCAGGTGGACGGCGAAGCTTTCGGCTGGCATTTCCTGCGCTGCCCAAAGGCCGTAGCCCCACACGTCGACCCATGTCACCCGCCGGCACACCCGGGGTGCGACGGTGAAGGCGGGCCAGCGGCCAGTTACGGCCTGCACTACGGCGGACCGGACACACCGTTCGACCTGGGCAACGGTTCACGCAAAATCCAGAACGTATCGGATATGTTTATGATGGCAGACGACCAAGGGTGGGGCTGGCCGTCACCCACGATACCCATGGCCTTTCTCGGTGGTGTTGACAACTGGGTGAACGCCGACCACGGCGGTGACTGGCGGCACAACGACGGATTCAACTTCGCCTACAAGGACGGGAGCGTCACAGGTCACAAACGTTCCTGGTTCCTCAATAACCCGTTCCAGGCGCCCTGACGGGTTCACAGCGCCCGGCATTTCACATATCTACGCCATCACCCGAACCTTGCTGCATGTGTCCGATGTCTGAAGGACCGTAATTTCACGAGGCTACTCAAATGAGATTCTTGTGCGCGGCAGCCGTCCAGCTGTTGCCACCCGGCGGGGTCGAGAATGCGTGACCTGAGTTAGCTGGCACAACCTTCAGCCGTCCAACCCGAGGTTGAAATTATTGAGTAATTTTGTTCTATCCCAGACAGTTGCTGCCATCGCCTTTGCACTCGGCATTACCGCCTTTCAGATGAAATCACGGCGCGTTCTGCTTGTCTGGATAGGCACTTCTGCTGTTGCCAACGCGTGTCACTTCTTCATCCTGAACCTGACCGCTCCCGGAATCCTTTTTCTTTTCATGGGCAGCCGGTCTTATGTGGCAGCATTCACTGTCAACAAAAAAATCATGTGCCTGTTCCTGGCAGCAATCGTGGCAACGTTCTGCTTGTCGTACGAGCGACCTGTCGAGCTCATCGGTTTGGTTGGCACCTTACTGGCGACGTGCGGAACCTTTCAAAAGGGTCACCAGACAGTTCGCATCATGTTCATGATGGGCAACGCATCCTGGGTGCTCCATAACCTCCTGGTCGTAACACCGGTCGCTGCCCTGATGGAAGCCACGTTTTTAACGAGTAGTTTAGTCGGGTTATGGCGCTTCCGCAGCATCCAGGAAACTCCGGATACATCCAATTCGCGCCAACCTGACAAAGCAGAACCAGGAGCCTGAATATGCCAAACCATACAACTTTTTCGCTCCCAGGCAGCAACGCCGCGGTGCGGGGAATGATGGTCAAAGCCGCACTCGTCGCAGCGCTGCCCATTGTCGCAACGTCGATGACAGCCAGTGCCAACGCTGCGGTCCCGATGGTACTGGCTGAAAGCAGCCGCACGAGGTATGTCATCGTCATCGGCAAAGACGCGGACTATGGCGAGGACCTCGCCGCGAAGGAACTGGCACACTTCCTCTGGGGCATGACCGGGGCCGAGTTTCCGGTCGAACACGACAGCGAACCCGTCTCCGACCTCGAGATCGTGCTGGGCAATACCAACCGCAAGAGCCTTGAGCAGATTCCGGACGACCTGAAGACGGACAACCTGGAGGGTTTCGCCATCGTCCGCGAGGATGCGAAGCTTTTCATCATGGGCAACAGCCCCCGGGGCACGCTCTACGGGGTTTACGACTTCCTGGATATCGAGCTCGGCGTCAAGTTCCTGACCGCCGAGGTGACACACGTGCCGCAAACACCGACGCTCACGGTCGAGATGCAGTCCAGGATGTTCGCCCCGGTCATCGAGCGGCGGACCATCTGGGAGGGGCTGGGCGGCCAATCGACCAGACGAAACCGGATGAATGGTGTCTCGTTCGGGCTCGACAATTCCAGACTCGGCGGCGTCGTGCCGATCGGACCGACGACACATACGTTCAGCTCACTGGTGCCGCCCGACAAGCACTTCGAGACGCATCCCGAATATTTTCCGCTGATCGACGGCAAGCGAAAACGCGAACACAGCGGGCTGTTTACCCAGCTCTGCATGAGCAATCCGGAAGTGGCGGAGGTCGCAATCAAAACGATTCGCGGCTGGCTCGGACCCGAGGTCAAGGCCAACCCCTACAACAAATACATCGTCTCCGTCACCGTCAACGACACTCCCTATTTCTGCCAGTGCGAAGAATGTGTGCGAATCAACAAGGAGGAGGGCGTCGAGCTGGGTGGCAATAAAATGCGGTTCGTCAACAGTATTGCCGAGCGACTGGCTGAGGAATATCCGGCCATCTCCATCGAGACCATGCTGTATCACACCGAGTTGCCAAAAATAACCAAACCCGCCTCGAACGTCCTCATCCAGATGGTCCATGATCCCGACTGGCGGTACGCGTTCGACGATCCTACGTCGGAACCCAATGCCGAGAGGCTGCAGGAGTTTCTGAAGATGAAGGAAAGCATTGGTGACGGATACGTCTACAACTGGATCAAGCTCGGCAAGTACAGTTCAGGCAGTTACCTCGACCCCCGCCCCAACCTGCGCTTCATTGCCAGGAACATCCGGATCATGACCGAGTGCGGGGTCAAGGGCTATTTCTGCCAGACCGTGCAGAGCCGCGGCACGGAGATGCAGGATTTACGGTATTACCTGCTTGCCCGCGCCATGTGGCGGCCGGAGATCGACAGCCGGGAGACGATCAGGGAGTTCTGCAACCTGTACTACAGCGACGGGGCGGCGGACGTGATTCGCTATATCGATTTCCTGCACGACGAATACGGGCGCAAGGACCGGTCGAGGGAAACCCAGTCGGATAGCACCGTGCTCTATGACGACGCTTACATCACTACGGGTGATGCGATCCTGGCCGCGGCCGAATCGAAAGCCGAGACGCCTGAGATCAAGCACCGGGTCGCCACCTGCCGCCTGCCGATCTGGAAACTGAAACTGGACCGGGCCTTCGGCGAGATCGGAAAGACCTACTCGTTCCCGGTCGAGTGGTCATTCAAGATTGATCCGGAAAACCAGGGGCTCGATGCCGGTTTTCAGAAGACTACGGAATTCGATGGCTGGGTAAAAATGCGCATCGACACACACTGGACATCGCAGGGCGAAGAGCGCCGCGGCACCGGCTGGTACGGGATCAACTTCGACCTCGCCGATGCCGGTGGCGCGCCGCTGGCCCTGTGGTTCGGCGCCGTCGACGGTGACGCCGATATTTTCATCGACGGCATCAAGATCGGCGAACAAAAACTGCCCGCCACGTCGATGTGGCAGCACGGATTTTTCATCCCCCTTCCCGAAGGTCTGGCGTCCGGCGAACACACCATCGTGATCAAGGTTTTCAAGCCGAACTACGCCGCCGGCATCTGGAAGGAAATCTCGATCATCGACATGTCCGTACCGCTATCTCCCGACCTGAGAACCGCCGGGGAACGTTTCCTCGAAACAGCCGAAGCCGCCGACCTCACCTTCCTGAGCGAAAGTTACGGCGGCGCCTACACGCAGACAAAGGACATGTATTACCCCAAAGTCCGGCATTTCCTGACCCACGGGAAGTAACTGCCGGAGATCCCAGCCTTCGGGATTCAGGGAAGTCGGGCTGAGCGCACCCTCAACCGTGAACAGCGTGCCGCTGAGCTGGTGGATGCCTCGAAGCGGTGGCTGACGTGCCTTCTAAAAATGCCGGAACTGCCGCTGGACAACAGCTAATCCTGTAAATCCCAGATAACCACGTGGACATTGCCCAGCCCAAGATAATTCGCAAACGGCAGGCCCCGCCATGACATCCACTCATCCACGTCCTCCTCGTTCAGATCGGACCATGTGTAATTCGTGTAATTGCATATCGCCGTCATCATCCGACCATCCTGCAACCGCACGGTCCGTGGATTGAAAAGCTTGTTGGCCTGCGGGCACCTGAACAGGATGTACCGCCCATCCCAATCCCACGTCCGTCCATTGTCGTCGCTTACAACGGCCTCGACACCGCCGTAAATTCGCTTGTCAAGCTCGCCTATCCGGGCGGCGTGTGTCATGATGAGCCTGCCGTCGGGCAAGGCAGTGATATTGGCGTGGACACGTCCGAACAGAAAAAATGCCTGGGGTTCAGCCCAGGTCGCGCCTTCGTCGGAAGAGTATGATGTCACGATGTTGCGCCATCCGTCGTTTGGCGACGGGGACCGTGGATCCTTGTGACGCAGGGCAACGACTAAATCACCGTTTTTCGCGCGGACAACCGAACACTCCGAGGTACACCAATCCGCCGGCAGAAAGACCGGTTCATCCCACGTATTTGTGTCCGCATGCCAGGTCCTCAACAGCGACTGGCTGCCAAGCCTGCCGGACGGATAGTCATCTTCATGGGGCGGCTGCTGCTTTGTGGCAAATCCAAATGTCAACTTGGTCCCCTCGATAAGCGGCTGGTGGCACAGGTCCGCCTCGATCGACCGGTCATGCCCGAGATCGGGCTGCGGGATGATATCACCCCAGGTCGCGCCCCGGTCGTCGCTGCGGCAATATGCGAAGACACATTCGCTGTCCTCCGGCGAATAAGTCAGGGGCTTATCTTTCTCAAGTTGATAGACACCGCGGGCAATGATCGTATCCGGTCCCAAGGCAGGAACGACCATCGGTGTGCAGTATACAAACGGTGTTCGCCTGGCGGGCTGGTCCCATGCCTCACCGGAGCGATCTCCGGTAAACAAAAGACTGTCAAACCTGCTGCGGTCGGCAAAATCCCTGTGCCGCATCGACGAGGTCATTGTTATCACCGGCGTACCGTCATCCAGCACATCGACGCCATGCATTTCGGGCTTATTAGCCAGAAAACGGTAGGTCAACCCTTCAAAGTAGTGGGGCTTGCCGGCAAACGTGTTTTTGCGGATGGGATGTGGATAGACCTCGGTGACCAAGCGCTTGTCGGGATGGAGCTTTAACTCATCCCGGTGCACAAAATCGCTCGTCGCTCGGGCATCAAGGGTCTGCAACCGACCATTGAGTTCCTCGTCATAGTTTACCGGCATACCTTTCCTTCCTTTGCGTTTTGTCACGTTGTGCCGAATATAGAAAGGGCATTTCCCTGAGTCAAGATGCAGGGTACGAAAAGGGTATTGCAACTGTCCGGCAGGCCTCGCCGAATGTGATTGCGCTCAACCACCACTGATGGATAAACCCGTTCCCGCACCCAAATAAAAAGGGGGACCTACGCCTACGGGGACGCGAAGGGAAAGGACCCGTCAAAGCCGAGCGTTTCGAGAGTATCCACTGAGCTGGACACAAATCCAACGCCCGGGAACATCGGGTTCGCCTGATAATGCAGTACAATGTTGCAGCGTATCAGTTCGTCGGGGTCATCGCCCAGTTTGGCGCCCTGGTGCGGGATGTGTGAGAAGAACACCACGGCATCGCCGGCCATCGGATAGAGGTCCACGTGCGCCTGTGCATCGCACCATTTCTGAAATGGATTGTCGCGGTCCTCGGTGTAGCAGCAGTCCTTGAAGACATCTTCGGGCACCGGCTCCTTGAAAAATTCCGGCAGAAACCGCAACCGGCCGGTCTCCGGTGTGTTGTCGGTAAGGTAGAACGTCGTATTCATGCAGACAGCCTCAGCCGCGTGGCGCCCTTCGCCCTTCTGATGCCAGTATTGATCAAAATCCAAATGCCACTCCTGCAGGTAATCCGCCCGGTTGAGATGCGCCCGGAAGCTGCGCAGCTGGCACTGCCGTCCCAACGCCTCCTTCAGGAACGGCGCCACGCTGCCGTGGCCGATAAGCGGCCGTGCCAGTTCCGGCTCCTCTCCCAGCAAATGATCGTATGCATAGTTGCCGACGGAATTGGCAATATCGTGCACCCCGGTAGCATGGCGGCGGTACAACATCTCGCGCCAGGCATTGACGCTTTTCGAGTCCAATGCGCCCGGAACAAGCAGAAAGCCGTCGCGGTCAAGTTTATCCATTTCAGTCATGCCCTATTTTAGTAGCCATAGGCCAAAACTCAACTGCCCTGCCCTCACCTGCGGTTCTATGCTAAAACGTCGTTGTCGTAATCTTCTTTCGGCTAGCGCCCCCTGGAGCTGTTCGTTTGAAGCAGCTCAAAAGGTGTATAGGCAGGTATGAATTATTTTGCACCGAGGCCGTGTTGTACGGGTCCCGAATGGTATTAAGATAAGCATTGGAACTGGTTGCCTGCGGACGCAACGCATTATCTTCTCAGCAAACTTAGGAAGGGGAATCACATGAAAATACTTGTAATCGGCGGCACCGGCACGGTCGGCAGCCACCTGGTGCCGCGGCTGGTTCAGGGCGGCCATGAAGTCTCTGTCATAAGCCGCAGGCCCGAGCCGTACTATACCAACCCGGACATAGCATGGCCGGCGGTCAACTGGATCTCCACCGACCGTGGAAAAGAGACGGCAAGCGGCGAGTGGGCCAAGCGGATGGCTGACATCGAGACCGACGTCGTCATGGACCTACTGTGCTACAGCGGTGAGCAAAACAACATCATGTACGAGGCGTTCAAGGGCCGGGTGCAGCATTTCATCAACTGTGGTTCAATATGGGCCTACGGCCCGTCGGAACGCGCCCCGTACGAAGAACATTTTCCTCGCAAACCGATCGATTCCTATGGCGGCGGAAAGGTCGAGATCGAGACGTTTCTAATGAAGAAGTTTCAAGAAGAAGGCTTTCCCGCAACAGTCATTCACCCCGGGCATATTTGTGCCCGCAAAGTGTTGCCGATCGATCCGCAGGGCTCCCGCGACGGCGTCGGCGTTTACGAAAAGCTGGCAACGGGTAAAACCGTGCACTTGCCGGACCTGGGCCTGGCAACCCTGCACCACGTCCACGGCGACGATGTGGCACAGATGTTCGAACTGGCGATGATCCATCGTGAACAGGCGTTGGGTCAGAGCTTCAGCGCAGTGGCACCGTATGCCATGAGCCTGCTTGGGCTGACACGATTTGTCGCCGGGCTCTTCGGCAAGGAACCGAACATCGAGCTCGTGCCGCTCGAGGCCATGGCTGAACACGTAAGCGAACAGTCGTTCGACATCATTCGGCAGCACATCATCATGTCGCTGTGCGTCAGTATCGACAAAGCGAAACGCCTTCTGGGTTATGCGCCGCGCTACACTACCGAACAAATTTTCGTTGAGGCAATCGACTATCTTCTCGAGTCCGGACAGCTCGATCTGCAATGACCCAGCCCACGTTGACTGCAGACAAACTTAGTTGAATGATCGTGCCCGGGTCGAAAAACACGGCCTCGGCGCGGCCGGACGCTTCACATTGTCATGCACCACGTCCGTAAGCGAACTGACGATGGCCGTATCCGCTTAGGGCCGACTGCCGTGATCTTCCAGCCGCACCGTGGCGGGTGTTACCAGTCCATGACAATGGCCGGACGAGCCTCCTGCCACAAGCGGAAGCAGGCATAGGCAACGAACTCGAGTTGCACATTCATGCCTTGCCTTCGTCCTCGAATTGCTGTTGCCCGCGGTACGCGGCGTACTCCCAGTATTTGGCGCCGACCGGTTGCTCAAAGATGATCGGCTTGATAAAGGCCGCCGATTTCCTGAGCCCCTCTTCGACGTCCATATACTCGCACTCCATTTCCAGCGACAGTATGTCGTCGTACCCGATAAAACGAAGCGTGGTAATGACCTCGCGCCAGGTCGCTTCGTCGTGACCCCAGCCGATCTGGGTGAAGGTCCACGAACGGTCCTCGGGCTGCCGCGAGGAAGTCGTGTTGTTCATGCCCTGCAGGCGGCAGACGTAGTCGTTGATATACGTGTCCTTGAGGTGGACGTGCTGCACCAACTCTCCCAGATAGCGCAGTGCGGTAATCGGGTCGATACCCTGCGCCCACATGTGCGAAATGTCGAAGTTGCAGGCGACGACCGGACCGACTTCCTCGTGAAAGCGCTTGAGCTTGACTGGATTGCTCAGCATATCAGCGAGCTGCATCTCGAAGCACAGGGTGACGCCGTGGTCGGCAGCGATCTTGGCCTGCTCTTTCCAGTACGGGATCAAGCGCTGGTCCCATTGCCACTGCAGCGTGTCCATCCAGAAGCTGAGGTTCGGCTCCTGCGTCTGCTGGGTAATCCACACCGGGCAAGTCTCGCCTTCGACCGCTTCGGGCAGCCCAGCCACCAGGGTCATTCGCTCGAGGCCAATCTTCTCCATCAGCTCGCAGGCCTGGCGAAATTGAAAACGGTAGGCCGAGGCGATCTCTTCATTGGGCGACAGCGGCGAACCGTGACAACTGAGCGAGGAGACCTCGAGATTGTACCGGGCAAACGTATCCAGCCAGCGCTGTCGTTCGCCGTCGTCCGCAAGTAGTTTGTCGAGATCGCAGTATTCCTTGGAGAATTGCCCGCCCGCAGCCACTTCCATCCCCTTCATGCCGAGGTCCTGCGCAAACTGCAGCCCCGCCTCGAAGTCGAATTTCATAATAAAATGCGTATTGATGCCGAGAAACATGGATGCCTGTTTACTTTTGGGTTATCCAACCGCCTTTAGCTTGCGTGCCGGAGTTCGAGTCCGTGTCCGAAATCCGAAATCCGAAATCAATATAACGAACAGCCGCCCCGGTTGCCAGCAGCAAAATTCTTATCACCAAGACACGGTAACGGGGAAATGGAGATTTACCCGCTCCGTGGTTTTTGCTTCCGATCAAAAGACAATAACACCGGCTTGCAGGTGCCAGGACCAGCCGACCGAAACGCCACATCGCCAGGGGCGAGGCGAACTGCCGCCGTACAGGTGCGCTCGGTGAAAGCTACGCTCATGATTGAGAGTGCTCGTTCGGAAAACTATGCGTTCCGCAGGCGGGAAAAAGCGTCACTCGAAAAGCCCCGTGCTGCGGGCTCCCACGTTGTAATTTTGTTCTATTCTAGTTAAGATCCCCCCCCCCCCCCGCTTCAACAAGTATTCATGCCATGGCATCCCCCATGACCACAGAGAACAAGAAGCTGCTCGCCAGTCTCTACGAGACGATCTACACCATTCGCGTGTTCGAGTCGGAAGGAATCAAACTCTACCGCAAAGGACTGATCCGTGGGTACTTTCATCCGTACACCGGCGAAGAGGCCATTGCGGTCGGCGTGTGCGCCGCCTTGCGGGAGCAGGACTACATCACCAGCACCCATCGCGGCCACGGCCACTGCATCGCCCGCGGCGCCGACATCCGCAAAATGACGGCCGAGCTGCTCGGGCGTGCCACCGGCTACTGCCGCGGACGCGGCGGCTCGATGCATATCGCCGACATGAGCGCCGGAAACCTCGGCGCCAATGGCGTCGTCGGTGCCGGCACACCACTGGGTGTCGGCGCTGCATTAGGCACCTCGATCCGCGGCGAGGACCGGGTGACCGCCTCCTTTACGTCGGACGGCGGGGTGATGAACGGCACCTTTGGTGAAGCACTCAACCTGGCGGCCGCCTGGAGCCTCCCGTTTGTGCTCGTCGTCGAGAATAACCAGTACGCAGTCTCGACACCGGTCGAACAGACGACGCGCGAGCTGGACCTGTACAAGCGCGGTCAGAGCATGGGGGTGCACAGCGTCGGGATCGACGGCAACGACGTGGTCACAGTCTACGATACCATGCAGGATGCGATCAGCCGTTGTCAGGCCGGCGAAGGCCCGGTCATGATCGAGTGCAAGACCTTTCGCCAGGGCGGGCATCATGTCAATGATCCCGGCCTCTATCTGCCGGAAGACAAACTGCAGCATTATCTCGACCGCGACCCGTTGATCGTGGCGCGGCAGTACTTGATGGACGCCGGCGCCACCGAGGCAGAGGTCGCCGATATCGACGCCCGGGTCGAGGCCAACAACGAAGACGCCATCGCTTACGCGATCGACAGCCCGGAACCTGACCTGGCTGAGTTCTTCGAAGAAGTGCAGGCGAACGGATGAGTAACGAACCGCGCACCCTGATGTACCGCGACGCCTTGAACGAAGCCCTCACAGAAGAGATGCGCCGCGACGACACGGTCTTTGTCATGGGCGAGGGCATTGCCGAGCGCGGCGGCTCCTACAAGGTCACAGCCGGACTGCTGGCAGAGTTCGGAGAAAAGCGGGTCATCGACACACCCCTCGCCGAAGCCAGTTTTACCGGTGCCGGCATCGGCGCCGCACTCACCGGGATGCGCCCGATCGTTGAGATCCTGTTTATCGACTTTTCGTTGCTGACACTCGACCAGGTGATCAATCAGGCAGCCAAGCTGAAGTTCATGACCGGCGGCCAGGGCAGTGTGCCGTTCGTCATGCGCACGCAGGGAGGAACGGGCAACGGCGTCGCGGCGCAGCACTCACAAAGCCTCGAAGCGATTTTCTACCACATCCCGGGACTCAACGTCGTCATGCCGTCATGCCCGCACGATGCCAAGGGTCTCTTAAAAACTGCCGTGCGCCACAATGATCCGGTGATCTTCATCGAGCATAAACTGCTGTACATGAACGAAGGTACGGTACCGAGCGACGAGTACCTGATTCCGTTCGGACAGGGCGATATCAAGCGACGCGGCAGCGATGTCACACTGATCGCCTGGTCGAACATGATCCCCCGCTCACTGACAGCCGCTGACAAACTGGCAGCAGAAGGCATCAACGTCGAGGTGGTCGACCCGCGAACCCTCGTGCCGCTGGACAAAGAACTGATCCTCGAGTCCGTGCGCAAAACCGAACACGTCGTTATCGTGCAGGAAGCTGTGCGCCGTGGCGGCGTTGCTTCCGACATCGCCTCGATCATTCAGGCGGAAGCTTTTGACTACCTCGACGCTCCGATCGAGATCATTGCCGGGCTCAACACCCAGATCCCTTTCAACCTGACGCTCGAAGCCGCCTGCGTACCGCAGGAAGATGACATCATCGCCGCGGTCAAACGCGCCGTATACGCTTAGACCCGCAAATCCGAGATCATCCCATGCCACTGACGAGTATGACGAAAATTTTGCCGCACGCCATTGCCAACAAATACGGCGTCGGTGCCTTCAACCCGGTCGACTACAACTCGATGAAAGCGATCGTCGCAGCAGCGGAAGCACTGGACGCTCCGGTCATCGCACAGACTTCGGCGAAAACAATCAAGTACTGGGGACACGCCGCGCTCGGTGGCTGGATGCAGGAGATCACGGCGAACACATCGGTACCGGTTTCCTTTCACCTGGACCACTGTCACGATCTCGACATGATCCGCGGCTGTATCGAAAACGGCTGGACGGATGTGATGATCGATGCCTCGGCTAAGCCGTTCGACGAAAACCTGGCCTTATCGAAGCAGGTCGTCGACATGGCCAGCGCCGCCGGCGTCGGCGTCGAGGCCGAGCTTGGGCAGATTGTCGGAGTCGAGGACGGCATCTTTGTCGACGAACGCGACGCGCACCTGACCGAACCGGCAGATGCCGACCGGTTCTGTGCCGAGCTCGAGCTTGCGGTGTTCGCACCGGCGATCGGCACGGCACACGGGTACTACAAAGGTGAACCGCAGGTCGCCTTCGAACGCATCGAAGAGATCTATCGCATCACCGGCGTCCCCCTGGCACTGCACGGCGGCACCGGCCTCGACGATGATGTATTCACGCGCGCCATCACCTGCGGCTGTGCGAAGATCAATATCTCGACGCAATTGAAGCACGCCTTCGTCGACGGCTTTGTCGGCTACAACCGCGACAACCCATCCGACTACGAACCGTTGCGTCTGATCGAGGCACAGTACAAGGCATTGCTGGAAGTGTTCAGCAGCCGCATCGAACAGTTCGGCGCCGCCGGCCAGGGCGCCCGGCTGCTGGGAGCCGGGTCATGACCGAAGTGATCATGCCGCAGGTCGGGCAGGATATCCCCACCGCGATCATCGTCGAATGGCTGAAGCAGGAAAGCGATGCAGTATCAAAAGGCGACGTCATCGCGACGGTGGAATCCGACAAGGCCAGCTTCGAGGTTGAAGCCGACGCGGACGGTGTGCTGTTGAAAATTCTGCACGGTGAAGGCGAAGAGGTCGAGGTCTTCAAACCGATCGCCTACATCGGTGCGAAGGACGAAACGCTCGAATCCATTCCCGCCGCGGACGCTGCCCCCGCGACACAGTCACAGATGCCGGCGGCACCGCAGACTGCCGCGCCGTTGCCCGCACCATCGGCATCGCCAACCCCCATGACCGCATCACCCTCAGCCCGTCGACGGGCAGCAGAGCAGGGTGTCGAGCTGGGAACAATCACCGGCAGCGGCCCCGGCGGGCGGATCATCAATCGCGACCTTGCGAAGTCCGCCGCTGCAATTGTCCAACCGGCAGACAACGATGATGTCCGCCCATTCTCCCGACTCCGCAGACGGATTGCCCAGCGCCTGACAGCCAGCAAACAGACAATCCCGCACTTCTACCTGTTCATCGACATCGACATGACCACAACAGAAGCCTGGCGCCGGGCCTGGCGCGAAGAACACGGTCTAAAAATCACCGCAACACACGTGATCACCCGGGCAGCGGCGATGGCCTTGCGCGAGTTCCCCGAGATCAACGCCCACGTCGATGCCGAGAAACTGATCGTCAAGCCGGACATCAATATCGGTCTCGCCGTGTCCGTTGACGACGGGTTGCTGGTGCCAGTGTTGAGCAAGGCCGATCAGCGCAGCCTGTCGGAGATCGTCACCGGGAGCACTGCAATCGCCGAGGCCGCACGCCGGGGCACGATCGATCCCAGCCACGGCGGCACATTCACGATCACCTCCCTGGGCATGTACGGGATCAGCAAATTCATTCAGATTATCAACCCGCCTGAATGTGCGATCCTTGCAGTCGGCGCCGTTGAGAAACGTGCCGTGCCGATAGATGACGAAATTGCCGTGCGGGACATGATGACATTGACCCTGGCGGCCGACCATCGCGGTGTCGACGGCGCCTTCGCCGCACAGTTCCTGAACCGTCTCAAGACACTGCTGGAAGACTTCGATCATGATTAAAGCACTGCTGTTCGACTGTGACGGCGTGCTGGTCGATACCGAGCGCGACGGCCACCGGATCGCCTTTAACCGCGCCTTTGTCGCGCAAGGGCTCAATGTTGAATGGAGCATCGAAACCTACGGCGAACTGCTCACCATCGCCGGCGGCAAAGAACGCATGCACCACTATTTCGAACAGGCCGGCTGGCCGCCGGGCATCGATGATCGTGACACCTTCATCAAGGGGTTGCACAAGGCCAAGACCAATCTGTTCATGCAAATTATCGAAGACGGACAGTTGCCTCTGCGGGCCGGTGTGGCGCGGCTGGTGGACGAAGCAATTGCCGCCGGCCTGACCCTGGCCGTGTGCTCGACATCGAACGAACGCGCCGTGACACTGATCGTCGAACGCCTGCTGGGCGCTGAACGCCGCGCCCGGTTCGCAGGCATCTTCGCCGGCGACATCGTTTCGCGCAAGAAACCCGACCCGGAGATCTACGATTTGGCACGCACCGAGCTCGGACTGGCTGCCGGGGAGTGCCTGGTGGTTGAAGACAGTCGCAACGGACTGCTCGCCGCCAGGAGCGCCGGCATGCCATGCATCGTGACAATCAGCAGCTACACCGGCAACGAAGACTTCACCGAAGCAGATGCCGTCTACCGCGAACTGGGCGACCCGCCAGGTACGCATGTAACACTGGGGCAGTTGATGGAAACGATTGGCCACGACCGGTCATAAGCTCCCGGCAGAATAGCCGAAGACGATCGTTCCACAAGAAACGCTCTTCATTTCAGCGCTTATCTTGGCGCGATTCAACAGTACAGTACATTTTTCGTCCATAGAACAGTCAAATCATTCGCGAACCGGTGGGGGGATCCGTGAAAATCTTTCTCGATACAGCCGACGTCGAGGCAATCCGCGCTCGGATTGATTCCGGCGTCGTCGACGGTGTGACGACCAATCCGTCGATCATCATGAAGAGCGGCAAACCGTTCGAGCCCGTAGCACGCGAGATTCTCGAACTGGTGCCCGGGGACGTCAGCATCGAAGCGATGTCGACAACCTGTGACGAAATGGTCGCGGAGTCGCGGCAACTGGCGAACTGGGGCAAGAACGCCGTGATCAAACTGCCAATGACCCGCGACGGGATCAAGGCGCTTTCGATACTCAGCCAGGAAAATATCCGGATCAACCTGACAATGGTGGCATCGCTGAACCAGGCGCTGCTGGCGTGCAAAGCCGGCGCCCACTACGTGAGCATCATTGTCGGGCGCATCGATGCCACCGGTGCGGACGGTATGGAAGTGGTGCGGGACACGCGCACGATGATGCGCGAGTATGGATTCGACGCGCAGATCATCATCGGCAGCGTGCGCACTCCGCATCACGTGATGATGTCGATACGCGCCGGGGCACAGGTACTGACCCTGGGAACGGCGGTCTTCGATCAACTCTATGATCACCCACTGACTGAGGCCGGGCTCGAACAGTTCGCCAAGGACTGGCAAGCAGTGGAAAACCGATGATCCACGTACTCGGTGATCTCAATGTCGACCTGATCCTGTCCGGCATGACCGTACCACCGGCGTTCGGCAAGGAGATCATCGGCACCGAGCGCTCCATGGCGCCCGGCGGCTCAACCGCCAACGTTGCAATCATCCTCGCGAGTACCAGCGTGCCGGTGCGCTTTTTCGGCTGTGTCGGCAATGATTTCTATGGCGATTTCCTGGTGTCAACCCTGCAGACATACGGCATGAACACCGACACTGTCGCACAGACCGATCACGATCGAACCTGCATCACGGTCTCCCTGACGTACCCGAACGACCGCATGTTCATCACCGATCTTGGCACACTCAAGAGCAACACGCTGGCTGACTTTCCTGCCGGCTATCTGGCGGACGCGGAACACTTGCATCTCGGCTCCTTTTTTCTGCAGGTCGGGTTACGCCCGTCGATCGGGCAACTGCTCGAGGACGCCCGGGCCAACGGCATGACCACCTCACTCGACATGGGCGGGGATCCGGCAGATACGTGGGATATTTCAGACCTGCTCCCGGCACTTCCCTGGCTCGACTGGTTCGTCCCGAACGCCGACGAAATCACCGGCATCTCCGGTTGCAGCACCGTACCGGACGCGCTGGCGGCATTCGATGAGAATGCCACAGGAATTATTGTCAAGGCCGGTGCCGACGGGGCGTACAGCCGCTGCAACGGCGAAATCCGACATCATCCCGGCACGGTCGTGGAGGTCGTGGACACCACAGGCGCGGGCGACTGTTTCAATGCCGGTTTCCTCAGCGCCATCTGCAACGGCGCCACACTTGACGACGCGGTAAAACGCGGCAATGAATGGGGCGCTGCAGCGGTGCAATGCCTGGGGCTGCCGATAGCCGACGAGAACCGCCCTGCCCTGCCCTGAAACGCCAACATCGTACGCTAACACCGAACCCTGAAACCCCAGAACGACATGCCAGAATCAACTGTCGGCCAACATACCCTTCGTGAAACACGCAATTCGGCAAGCGCCTGGGAAGGCGTCTTTCCGCGTATCGACAACCAGGCAGCAGCACTGCAGGAACTGTGGGACGCAGCTGAGGAGATTGTCGTTTCCGGCTGCGGCTCGGGGCTCAATATCGCCCACGCCGTAGCGCCGTTCTGCCAGCGCTTGTCCGGCAAGACCTGTCGCGCCGTCCACGCGTCCGACCTGATGCTCAACCGCGATGCCTTCCTGAATCCGTCGCGCCGGACACTGGCAATCACCTACTCGCGATCCGGCAGCACCTCCGAAAGCGTCAGGGCGCAGCAGGCCGCGGCCGAGGCCGGCGCCGCAACTCTGGCGGTCACCTGCTTCGGTGACAGTCCAATGGCCCACGCCGCCGACATCGTGCTGGTCCTCGAGGAGGCACACGAGGAGAGTATCACAACGACGCAATCACTGACTGCCATGGTCTTGGCCGGATATTACCTGGCAGCGGTCTGTACAGGGCAACAGGATATCATCGATGGCTTGCAGTCGCTGCCCGCGCTGGCACGCGACAAGATGGCAGCGTTCGAAACAATCGGACGCGAACTGAGCGAGGACGCGGCGATCAGCAAATATGCGTTTCTCGGCAGCGGCCCGAACTACGGCCTGGCACGCGAAGCACAACTGAAAATAAAAGAAACCGTGCTGCTGCCGGTCGACTCGTACGTGACGCTGGACTACCAGCACGGTCCAATCTCAAATGTCGACGATACGATGCTGGTCACTGTGCTCATGTCGGATACGGGACAGGCGCACTACCCCGAGTTCGTCCGCAACATCAAGACACTGAAAGGCAAGGTACTGCTGGTCTGCGACCGCGCTACCGATGAACTGCGGGCGGCAGCGGATTACGTGATCGAACTGGATGCCGGTCTGCCCGACGGCATCCGCGACATTCTTTACATGCCCGCACTGCAGTTCCTGGCCTGCTACAAGTCCATCGCCGTCGGCTATGACCCGGACAATCCGCCGAACCTGCATTATTTCGTGGAGCTGGAAACGGATTGAGAGGGGCTCATGGAAATTCATTGAACAACCCGGCCGCGGTGCGAGTCGATTCGTAAACCGGACATTTGATCTGGCCGAACATTCAAGTAACATTTCACACGTCGTTTACCTCCAAGAACAAGCAGTTTTCACTCTGGAAAAGAGGATCCCATGAGCGTCCCGGAAATGGATGCCTACCATTTCGATCTGCTCGGATATGTGCGCCTGGAAGGTGCCCTCAACGCAGATGAAGTTGCCGCTCTCAACGGCTGTATCGACGCCATTCCACCGCTCGAACCCGGCCAATGGTACGGCTACGTGCACGGGCACAGCTTCGAACCAAAGGACGGCATCAACTACCAGCAGATCTACGAGGCAGGTGCCCCCTTCGAAGCGCTGGTCGATCATCCCGCCTGGATCGAACACGTCAAACTGTTCGTCGGTGGCGCCGGGTCGTTCGACTACACGCAGGGCCCGTTGTTCATCGACGAAACATTCGCCAATCTGCGCGGACCGGGGAACGCGATCGGCATGCACTCCGGCGGCGAGCGTCACGCCAAGCGCAACCAGTACCGCTATAAGAACGGCAAGTTCATGGTCTGCCAGGTAAATGTGCTGATCGCCCTCATGGATATCAAGCCGGGCGACGGCGGTACAGTGTTCATCCCGGCCAGCCACAAGCAGAACTTGGAGCACCCGCTCATGGCCAAGCACACCATGGGCAGTGAATTCTGCAGCGGCGACGGAATGCCGCTCAGTGAGGAGATTTTCATGAAAGCCGGAGACGCGGTTGTCTTCGCCGACACCATCTGTCACGGCTCGGCCAGACGGGTGAACGAGGGGCAACGTCGCACTGTCGTTCAGCGCTACGGCCCGAGCTGGGGCTTCTTCCGGCACGGCTACCGACCGTCAAAGGAGCTGCTGGAACGCCTGACGCCGGAACGTCGACAAATTGTCTGGCCGCACGACGTCCTGACCCGCGAACCAAACCTCAAGGACAATATTCCACCGGCTGATGCCTGAGGAGCCTGCAAGACCATATGCCGATCCAAACTGCACTATTTGATCTGACCGGGAAGGGCGCGCTCGTCACCGGCGGCGCCACCGGGATCGGGCGGGCGCTCACGGCCGGCCTCGCTGCACACGGTGCGCGCGTACTCATCGGCTCGCGCCGGGCCGAACTGGTCGAGCAGGCCGCCTCCGAGCTCAACGCCGACATCGACGAACCACGGGTCTTCGGCACTCGGCTGGACGTTACCGACAACGACAGTGTCGAAGCTGCCGTGCACACCGCAACCGAGCGTCTAGGCAGCCTGGACATCCTGATTAACTGCGCCGGTATCCAGCTGCGCAAACCAGCAATCGACCTGACACCGGAAGAGTTTAATCACATGTACGACGTGCACGCAACCGGTTCGCTGCGCTGTGCACAGGCCGCTGCGCGTGTATTCATTCCGCAAGGCAGCGGCAGCATCATCAATGTCGCATCGATCTGTTCATTCGTGGATAATATCGAGGTGTCGGCGTACGCAGCAGCGAAAAGCGCCGTCCTCGGCCTGACCCGCAGCCTCGCCAATGAATGGGTGAAGCACGGCGTACGCACCAACGCCATAGCACCAGGCTTCGTGGTGACCGACCTGAACCGCCAGAACCTGGTGGGCACCGACCGCGGCCGCCGCATCCTCGAGCGGACGCCGGCCGCGCGCTTCGGTCAAACGTCGGAGATGGCCGGCACTGCCGTCTACCTGGCGAGCCCGGCGGCGGCGTTCGTCAATGGCCAGACAATAGTCGTAGACGGCGGCTTCCTGGCCTGCGGTTTTACCGACAGCGTTGCGGGTGAGCAGTAGAACGGATCTCCGTACCTGCGCGAAGACGACTCCAGCGATTACCTGGGGATCGAGACCGTCGGACCGCGTGAACTGATCGTTGTATACGACGCCCAGAACTATGTCGAACACTGGAACGCCAGGCCAGTGTCCTCGGCGCTGCAGATGTTGCGTGTACGGCTGGAAGACTGAATCGATCCCGTCCATGAATGCCAACGGACGATATTCAGCTTGCGGCAGCAGCCACACCTGGTTTGAATTCGACGAACCGCTGCATTAGGCTGAGCATCGATCACTGCCCGGGCGCAGTGAGCCGTTCCGCTAAGTTCTCACCCCGGTTATGAAAGGCCAATGCATACAACAAACGACCCCAGTTGCGTGCCGGATGAGTTGATACTGAACGTTCATCTCATGCACCCCGGCGGCGACAGCTCACCAGGCGACCCCAACGCGGCGTTCTGTGTCGACGGCACGTATCATCTGCACTACATCCTGCAGTATCCGTGGCAGGGCGACGGGACCTTTTGCTTCGTTCATGTCACCAGTCCGGACATGCTGCACTGGACCTGGCAGCCGACGAAACTGCAAAAATCGTTCACCGACCACGGGATGTACAGCGGCACCGGCTTCATCACGAAAGAGGGTAAGCCGGCGGCAATTTATCACGGCCAGGCGTCCGGTCGCAATCAGATTGCCATCGCCACAGACACCCAGCTGTCGGCCTGGGAGAAACCGTATCCGGTCGAGCCGATGACTGTGGACGGGAAGCCGGCGGAGATGTTGCACTGGGATCCGGACTGCTTTCTGATCGGCGACACCTACTACGCGATCTCAGGCGGCCAGAACCCGCCATTGATCAAGTCGGACGATCTCAGGAGCTGGACATTGGTCGGTGATTTCCTGAAACAGGATTTCCCGGACGTCGCACTCGGCGAGGACATTTCCTGCCCCAACTTTTTTCCGCTCGGCGACAAGTGGATGCTGCTGTGTATCAGCCATCCGTTCGGCTGCCGCTATTACCTCGGGGACTGGAACACCGCCGCAGAACAGTTCGTGCCGGAATCCCACTGCCGCATGAACTGGCGGCGCCGCAATCAGGGCGACGAGCGGTACTGCGACATCTTTGCCCCGGAAACGGTGCTCACGCCGGACGGACGTCGCGTGATGTGGGCCTGGTTCACGACGCTGCACGAAGCGATTGATCGGAAAACGGTCCAGTGCCTGCCACGCGAACTCAGCCTGGGTGAGGACGGCAGCCTGCGCATCCGGCCGCTGCGTGAACTGGAGTCGCTGCGCCATGACCCGGTCACCATCCACGACTCGACAGCCACGATACCGGAACGAAAACACAGCGGCACAGCCAGGGAACACATCGCCGAGCTCGACGGCGATGCCTTCGAACTCAGAATCACGATCGACCGGGCAGAGGCGACGCGCAAACGATTCGGCTTCCAGCTCTTCGCCAACGAAGCCCGGGAGGGCTTGCCGATCATCCTGCACCCGGAAGCGGGCACCTTGCAAATCGGCTCGACGGACGCCCCATTCGTTATCGCTGACCTGCCGGCGGACGAGGATGTAGAGCTGCGCATCTTCATCGATAAATACCTGGTCGAACTGTTCGCCAACGATCGCGTGGCAGCAGCAGCCGTACACATGGACTACCAGGCAGCAAATGGTCTGTACATCTATGCATTCGGCGGAACCACGACGATCCGGACCGTCGAAATCTGGCGGCTGGAAGCGACCAACCAGGGACTGCTCGAAGCCCGGCAGTCGCGAATCTGGGAGCCCGAGATCGAATGAACCACGAAGCAGGCAAAACGCACCAAGAAGGCATGGGGGAGCGACTGCGACTCGCGTCCGACGCCTATCGCCCCGCCTACCATTAACCTGCCGCCGAGCAACTGGATGAATGACCCGAACGGCACGTTTTTCTGGCAGGGGCGATATCACCTGTTCTACCAGTACAACCCGCACGAGGCACACCACGTCGGCCGTACCGGAACGATCCACTGGGGGCACACAGTCTCCGAAAACCTCGTCGACTGGGTGGACCTGCCGATCGCACTGACGCCAACGCCGGATGGCCCCGACATGGACGGGTGCTTCAGTGGGACAGCCTTTGTCGGTCCAGACGGCGTGCCGACGATTATTTACCACGGCGTGCCCGGGGGGATCTGCCTCGCCACGAGCACAGACGACATGCTGGTGCACTGGGAGAAACACCCCGCGAATCCGGTGATCCTGACGCCCGGCCCCGACGATCCATACAAGGTCGACGGCGCGCCCTGCGGCTGGGTCGAAGGCGACACCTGTTATGCGATCACCGGCAACAGCAGCCACGACGCCTTCGACGGCCGGGAACCCGACCGGGCTTACCTGTTCAAGTCGGATGACATGGCGCACTGGGAATATATGCACCCGTTTTACGAAGGCGGCGTATACACCGAGCGGGGTGAGGATTGCGCCGTGCCGGACTTCTTTCCATTAGGCGACAAACACGTGCTGCTCTTCGCCAGCCACCGCCGCGGTCCGCACTACTATGTCGGATCGTATGCGGACAACAAATTCATTCCCGAGCACCACCGGCGCCTAGCCTTCGGCGAGACGAACTTCACCGCCCGCACCGGCATCCTCAACGAATGCCAGACGCTGCTGGACGACAACAACAGGCGCATTCTCTTTGCCCGCATTTCCGAGGCGCGCTACGGCTGCGTGCAGCGTGCCTCCGGCTGGGCCGGCATCATGGCGCTGCCGTCCGTCCTGTCGCTGGCCACAGATAATCATCTGCTGGTCGAGCCAGTTCCGAGCTGGAATCCCTGCGCGGAGAACACCAGCACATTGCGGACCTGGCGATCGCGCCGGACTCGATTGTGCCGCTCGACCCGGTGGCCGGGAACCGGCTGGAGATCAGGGCAGTGTTCGAGTGGGACGATGCCGAGGAATTCGGCCTGGTCGTATGCTGTTCGCCCGGCGGCGAGGAACAGACGCAAATTCGTTTCAACGCCAATCCGAACCATTATTACCGCCGGGAGATACCACCGTTGCGGGAGCTCGTCCTCGATGTTACCCGCTCCAGCACCAGGCCGGATATAAACAATCGCGAATCGCAGCGCTGCCACGCTGCCCACGCCGCCGGGGAACCCGTCGAACTGCGGGTCTTCATCGATCACAGCGTCGTCGAAGTGTTCGTCAACGGCGGCCGCTATTATCTGGCCAAGCGCATCTATCCGGCGCGGCCGGACAGCGTCCGGGTACGGGTTTTTGCAAGGGGCGGCAAGGCGACGCTGCGGTCTCTGGACGCGTGGCAGATGAAGGCGATCTGGCCGCTGGACGAGAATGGGTAAAATGATTGAGAATAATACGACTACGATTCGATGCGCGCCAATCCCATCGGCAGGATGTTGAACTTGATCTCGAGGCGCAGGACGTACAAGGTGAAGGGCGGCGCGATGTCGTCGGGTCGCTCGTGCAGGATCAGATTTACTTCGTTGTCGCCCTGTCGGATCCAGTCACCGCCGGTGAGATCGAAAGACGCCTCCCAGTCGCCGTGCATGCCGTTCCAGTTGAAGGCATACTGCCAGCTCACACCCCACTTGGCGGCACTCACCGGCACCTCTTTGCCGTTGACGCGCAGGGAAATCTTTTCGAATGTGGTGAAGTGCAGGAGATCCAGGCGCAGGGTGATCGAGGCCAGTATGCGATCGCGCCGGGCCGCGGCAATATCGTCGCTGACCGGGACGGTGACCGTGACACCCGGGCCGTCCGGTTCGACGGGGATATCGACCGGGAGCTGGTGGCGATGCCATGAAAGGTTCTCCATGCCGAAGAAGCGGGACTGATGTGACACACCGATGCCCGCAAGCATGTACAGCTTGTCTTTGCGCGCCAGTGTCGCAGGATCGCCGCACTCCGATAGGATAGCCATGTCGCCGGGACGATTGGTCATCTGGTGGTGGTGGAAATTGAACAGGCTGATACCGTCGACACCGTGGTGCCAGGCATTCGACATCGCAGCGCGTACGGCCTCGATCGGCGGCGGCCGGAACCGTCCGGGGCCAACGCCTTCCGTGACGCTGGCATAAACCGTTATGTCCGTGCCTGCCGTCAACTTGACGAATGCATCCAGGGGCAGCTCGCAGGTTGTGTCGTAATAGACGGTCGGGGTCAGCGACGTCACCAGCCCTTCGCGCAACCAGGTCTTGATGTCGAATCCCGATGCTTCACACACTTCGAGCGACCCGGGTATGCGGACTGAGAATCCAAGCGGGCGCCCCCGCTCCTCGCCGACTCGACCAAGCAGCTCGTGCACTTCGCGCATGTAGTCGGTGAGGATGTCGCCGGCGCGGTGGACATCCGCCTTCGTAAAGCTGTGGAAATTGTGACGTGTGAAATCGAGCTCGAACCCGTCCAAATCGTAACGGCTGCAGAGGTCCTCGATGAGCTCCTTCCGGTGTTCGCGGACAGCGGGCACCGCGTAGTTGAGATGACGACACACCATGATCTTGCCATCAGGCCCCGGTGAGTGGATTTCAGATGCGCAGTCGTCGCCGACAAAATATTCCGGGTGATCCATGCAGAACCGGCTGCGTGGGCCATAATCGGGCGGATGCCCGTCGTTGAAGCGCATCGACCCCCAGAATGGTTTGCCCTGAGCGTGTGCGGCAGCGATAACCGCTTCCCAGGGATCAGGATCCATTTCGACTAAGGCGGCGCGGTTGCGCAGGTATCGCCAGACATTACCGCTGGCCATCTTCTCCGGCATCGCCGGCTCAGCACTGGAAACGTCGCTCCGAAACAGCGGCACCGCATCGCCGAAAGTGAACATGTGATGCACGTAACCGTCGACCTGGGTGCCTTGCGTGACACCGAGGATTTCATGCAGGAACTGTTCGAGAGAAATCGGCGGCGCGTTCCACATCAGGTGCGCACTGTCGATATTGAAGAAAAAACGGGGCAAAGACATGGGATGATCCGTTGGAAAAAAGTGTTTCTACACGAGACTATCTAATAAAATAGCACCCGGATTTTAGCTTTCCCATCCTCAATACTTCCAGTCGTTGCAGCCCCACACGAAGTTCTCACATTTCCTGGGGATGGGGCACTTGGCCGATGCGCCCGAAGACAGTACCGATAATATCGGCCACAGGGTCGTCCAGGAGATGATCGGGGCGAAGTACTACCAGGATGAAACAACCCGGACTGCGTTGCAGGCGGCACAGATCACTGTGCAGGCAGCGATGAGCCCCGACGGCCAGATCATAGCGATGTACAGCAACTCCAGGATCTCGAGCGAGGTGCACGCGGCGATCAAGAAGAAGCAGGAGGAAGCAAGCCCTCGAGAGCGCAGACGAGCGCCGCGAGAAAATCCTCGCATCCGATCTCGCCGACCGGCTCTGAGCTTGCCGGCATAAGCAACGGACGCCGCTGCGGAAGGTCTAACTTCTAATACGGCGTGTAATGCGGATCGCCGCCCGGCGGCGCGTGATAGCGGATAATGTGATGGCCGTCCGGGAAATACCAATTGCCGCCGGCAGTCTGGGTCATTCCCCTGTGGCGATGGGTTTCGACGTGGCCGTCAGCGTAGCCGACATTGTTTTCGTTGTACTTGAGCACGTGCGGCATCCAAAAATATCCGGCCGCGCCCTGATTATCGGAATGAGCGTCAAGCGACGTGTGGGAGTTGTTCCAGCTCGGGTCTGTCAGAATAACGTCGCTCGAATCCCCCACCTTATACGGTGCAGAATCCGTCTGTGAGTTCTCGGTGTTCGTGAAGTCGAAATTCGGGTCCGTAGTGGATCGGTCAACGGGGTGGAAACCTGCGTATCGATTGTATCCGATGACGACCAGGTCGCCTTTCTCGTCATTGTAGGTAGTCGTTGAACTGTTCGAGTAGTGCAGGCCGCCAATCTGTGTGGGCTTATCCCATCCATCAAACGGGCACCAGCCGATAATCGAATCGGCAAGCACCAGATCTGCGAAGAGATCCAGCCATTCATCCTTGTCATAGCCGAGGTTGCCATACACATTTGGCCCGCGGTGGTTCCAGATCTGGTTGGAGTACGACTCGTTGCTGGTCGTCTTGGCGTGCATCGGCCATGTGGCGTTGAATGCCACCGCGTAGATGGTCATTCCATTGGCGAGCTGTTTCATATTGCTCATGCACATGATAACCTTGGCGCTCCGCTTGGCCCTGTTGAGGGCGGGGAGCAGCATCGCCGCGAGGATGGCGATGACAGCAATGACGAGCAGAAGTTCT
>Ga0114999_10001209_pt1 | contig 36222 bp, 29 predicted proteins | sample ArcticOcean_MG_C_3_FD_89820 | JGI IMG/M metagenome (GOLD analysis project Ga0114999, IMG submission 89820) | Marine microbial communities from western Arctic Ocean - ArcticOcean_MG_CB8_126 | ecosystem: Environmental > Aquatic > Marine > Oceanic | place: Arctic Ocean: Canada Basin | collected...
GAGTCATCTGCGCGGGATTCAGCCCGCCCTCAAGGACCCGAGTCTGTGAGGGTAGCCCATCTTCCGAACCGGCCACACAGAACAACGGTCAAGCCGCACCGCGCCCGAAAAGATTGACATTCTAGACCTCACCGACTCCGCCACACAACGGCTTTCCGGACAGGCTCCTAGCGTTCCGCAAGGCTGTCGAGGTGAAATCGAGAACCGATTCGCAACTGTCCCTGCAGTGCGTCGCTGCAATGTGACAGCAAATTTCAAAAAAAGAAGCCGAAATGTTTACGCGGCGAGATCAGGTCGCCTTCGGCGGATTGGACGTACTTCCAGCGGAAGGCGGATCGAGCGGCGTTTTGCTCGTTGGCGTCTCGCTTGGCGATATCTGATCGGCCGGTTGATCCGGCTTCACGGCGGGGTCCTGTTTCTCGACAATTTCAAACTCTTCCATCAATTCCCGCCGTCGCTCGGCGACGGCTCGGTCGAATTTCGATAGCACGTCCAGTGCTTTGTCGCGCGATGTCACCAGACCAATAAACAGGTATTGCGCGAACGCCATGCCGTAGCACAACCAGCCAATCCAACCAGTCTGAGTCGCTGCCAGAATGGCAAACACTGGCGACGAGCGGTTGAGGTGCTGGCAAATAATTCCTTTAACGATCAGCCATTTCTTCTGCCAAATCTCGCTGAAAACGTGGCGGTTCCATGTCAATGACGGCGGCCCGGGGTGAATCACCGCAAACAACTCCTGGTCGGGCATCATCTGAACCACACTGATCGCCAGCATGATCCGCAGCCCCATGCCGATCGCGCCCATTTTTGGGTCCACCAGGAACGGAAACAGCGTTTCTTCCATGTTCTCCGTGGCGACGAGCAGCACCAGCGATGCGCGAAACCACTGTTCGAGATCCTTCTCCAGTTCGGCGTCCATCTCCTGCAGTCGGACAACCTTCTTCAGGAACAAGCGAAACAACGGAATCGCGATCATACCGACAACGAACCGCGCCAACGGGCGCAGAATCGGCCTGAGCAGAGGTAATCCCATCAGAGCGCGAAACACGCTTCCCACCGTTTAACTCCCGTCTGAAAGACATGCATTTAGCCGTCCCGCTTGCGGGCCGTGTTACGTCGCTGCGAATCACACGGGGCAAGCCCCGCGGCTAAATGAGTATATCGAATCTCCATGTTACCGATTCCAGTCGATCATACGGAACAGTTCCTGCAACTTCTTTCCGCGACCCCGATTTAATTGAATGGCATGTGCAACGCGTCCGCGCAGGTGTGCGGCGAAATCGGCGTGCTTGTCTCGGTTCTGCGATGCCGGTCCGTGCCGCACGCAGTTTGTCAATATGGCCTTCAGCCGATCAAATTCGCGGCGCGGCATGTTGGTGTGCGCGTTGACGACAACGCCGGCAACCACTTGCTGCTGGTTGTTGCGAACGACCTTGCGCTTGTTGCGGTTCACGCGAAAACGTTCGTCGCGAATGATCTGCGATGTCAACGGAACGAAAACGGGCAACGCACGAATGAAATTCTGTGAACCGGAAAATGTCAGGTCGTCGGCGTAGCGGGTGTACTCGACGGAATACGAGCGTGCCAGCCCCGACAGCCGCACGTCCAATCCAAACGCCGACAGATTCGCCAACGCGGGTGACGACGGTGCGCCTTGCGGCAAATGACGCTTCAGAAATGGGAAGAATTTCGAAGAAAGCGTTTCGGGGAAACTCATATTCGACGGCACCTGTGACGTCGTTAGCCGTCCCAGCCAAATTGCCGCCTCGCGCGAGTACCCCAGCCCACGGAAGATTCCCACCACTCGCGAGAAACCGACATTCGCATAGAAATCTTCCAGGTCCAGTTTTAGAATTGCCCGTTGTCCAACGTGGCGGCGTGCGTTCGTCACAATCGAACGCCGACGCACAAAACCGTGTGCGCAATCGTGCGGCGGCACGCGGTCGAGAATTTCTCGCAGTATCTGTGTCTGCACCTGCTTCAATTTCTGTTTGGGGGCTTCAATCAGCCTCCAGCCGCCCGACCGTTTCCTGACCCAGCGAAAGTGATAGTGGGCCTTGTGTTCGTTTTCGGGGCGGTAGCCGTCCGAAAAACGATGGGTCAGCCAGGCCACTTGACCCAACGGCATGTGAAGCCATTCCGCCAGTTGTTCCGGGGTGTGAAACACAGGCAAGTCGAACGAATGCAGCAGACCTTCATCACCGTCGCGGCTGAGGTCGAGGAACTGCCCGTCTCCAATGCCGTATTGAGCGAACCGGTAGGGAAGCGTCCCTTCCTCGATCGGCTCAGACCAGGGCCGCTGGCCGTGACGCCGACGCATCGGAGTAAGCTTCACCCGTCTTCGTGGACTGCGTTCTCGCCGCTGGGGGGACGGGGAAGCAACGTCGCGTGAGGACGAAAAAAACAGTTGCCGCAGGAAGTCGAACAAACCCATAGTGTCGGCGTCGGTCACTCGTTGAAAAGGAAGGGCGATTGATCCCGGCATCAAGAAAGACCATGCCCGGCGGGTCGCACAACCGATCCTGTGGCGAATGTCCGTAGGTAAAACCCTCTTTGCCTATGGACATTGTCAGCGGCGAATGTCGAACAACGCTTCTTCCGCGGGGTAACCCCGCAGCGTCCGGAATCACCAATCAAGGCGACTGCGAACATTCTTGTGCGACCCACCGGTCATAGTGCGTGTATCGTAGTCACCCAGCGCAGCCGGTCATAGGGGAAACGCCGTGACGTGTTTTGTTAGCGTCTCGATCTGACGCAAAGATGCAAAGCACCGTAAAGAGAAAACAATAAGAAACAGAAGGCATGCACATCAACGGAATGAACCGAACCAAGCTTTGCGTGATTCCACACCCTTTTCCTTTGTCTTTTCTCTGCGAATCTTGGCCACTCTGCGCCTTTGCGTCAAAAACACGTAAGGTGATTCGCACGAACGCCGTGGCGGCTGCCTAAGTTGAACTCACAAAAATGCGGTCCATGCGTTGTGAGATGTCGGCAAGCCGCTCCGCATCTCCGCCGCCCACTTCGGCTGTTGCCCAGCCTTTGAAGCCGATGTCGGCCAGCGATTGCATGACGGCCGGCCAATCGCAGTCGCCGTCGCCCAACTTCACGCGGAAACCGGCTCCTGGACCTTTGGAGTGCTGCAGCTTGCGGCTGTATTCTTTGATGTCGAGTTTGCCAATACGACTGCCGAGCGCCTGAATCCAATGTTCGGGCCAACCAAATCGAACGACGTTGCCGACGTCGAAATAGGCGCCGACCAGCTTGCTGTCGAATTCGTCAATGTAACGGGCCATTTCGACCGGACTGAGCAGGAAGTTGTTCCAGACGTTCTCGAACAGAATGCGAATGCCCAATTCTTCGGCCAACGGCAGTGCTTTGCGAATTTCCGCCTGCGACCGCTTGTAGGCGTCGGCGTAGGAGATGTCCTTGTTGACAACGGCCGGGACCAGCAACACCGTTGTACCGCCGTACGCTTTCGCGTCGCGAATCGCGCCCTGCAAACTTTCGAGGCTCGTCTGTCGGATTGCGGCATCGGGATGCGAAAGCGGCTTGCTCCAATGATCGTACGCCACGACTCCGTGGACTTTCAGTTTTGTGAGATCCTGCGCTTTGTTGACTTCGTCATGGTCGAGTCGAACGTTGATATCGACTCCTTCAAAGCCGGCCGCCTTGGCCAGTTTGAACTTGTCCAGAACCGACCCTTTGCCGGCAATCATGCTGTACTTCAATGCTTTGCGAAGTCCATGCGCGGGCGGTTTCTCATCGGCCGCACGGCTGCTGTCGGCATTGAGGCCGGTCACCGTCGCTGCGGCGGCGAGAGTTCCTGTCGTTCCCAGAAACCGACGGCGTGTGAGTTCATCAGACATGCTTTGCTCCGGTAACCTACAGGCTGGATGAGAATAATCGACGGACAAACCGTTTCGCACGTCGCCGCACTCAAATTGTCGTTCGGAAGGATATGGGCAACAGGCTGCGCATTCATCCTAACCGCCGAACAAACCAACGGCAATGAGTCGCATTCGCGTTCGATATCGCAAATCGCCGCAGGTTTCTGTTATGATATTCATCCGGCAGGCTGAAGGCAGCCAGTCCCAAACTCTAAGTCAACTGATTTATCTGCACGCCTCATTCGTACAGCATGGAGAGTGATGTCATGACCGAGCGTTCCACAGACGTAACCCCCGTGAAATCCTCTCGCCGCGAATTTCTCAAGGCAAGCACCGCTTCGGTCGCAGCTGGAGCGGTTGCCGCCAATCTCGGTTTGACTTCGGCCGTGCATGCCGCTGGCAGTGATATTTTACGAGTCGGTTTGATTGGCTGTGGCGGACGCGGAACCGGGGCGGCTTCGCAAGCCCTCAGCGCCGACAAAAACACCCAGCTCGTCGCAGTGGCCGACGCCTTCGGCGACCGCCTGGAAACCAGCTTGAAGAGTCTGCGCGGATCGCACGGTGATCGCGTGCAGGTTGATGACGAACACAAGTTCGTTGGCTTTGACGCCTACAAAGATGTCATCGCCGCTTCGGATGTCGTGCTGCTGACGACGCCCCCGCACTTCCGGCCGATTCATTTGAAGGCGGCCGTCGAAGCGGGCAAGCACGTCTTCTGCGAAAAGCCGGTTGCCGTCGATCCTGCTGGAATTCGCTCGGTTCTCGAAACGGCCGAGCTGGCGAAAAAGAAAAACCTGTCGCTCGTTTCCGGCCTCTGTTGGCGTTACCACCCCGCCATCAAAGAGACGATCGCCCGAGTCCACGACGGTCAAATCGGCGACATCACCGCACTGCAGTGCAGCTATAACTCGGGCGGTGTGTGGGATCCCCGCCGCACGCGCGAGCAGTGTTCCAACGAGATGGAGTACCAGGTGCGCAACTGGTACTACTACACTTGGCTGTCGGGCGACTTCAACGTCGAGCAACACATTCACAGCCTCGACAAAATTGCATGGGTAATGAACGATGAGACGCCCGTCAAAATCAGCGGCTCGGGCGGGCGGATTCAGCGGTCCGATCCAAAGTACGGCAACGTTTACGACCATTTCTCAATCGTCTACGAATACGCCAACGGCGTGAAGGCGTTTGCCCGCTGCCGCCATTTCCGCGGCTGCAACGTCGATGTGACCGATCACTACTTCGGCACCAAGGGCACCTGCAACATCGCCAGCGCTCGAACGTCGATTGAAGGCGAAAACAAATGGCGGTACCGAGGACCGAGCAGCAACATGTATCAGTTGGAACACGACGAGTTGTTTGCCAGCATCCGCTCGGGCAATCCGATCAACAACGGTCATTACATGTCGATGAGCAGCATGCTGGCCATCGCCGGCCGCATGACAGCCTACACGGGCAAGACGTTGACCTGGGAAGATTGCATGAATTCCAAGCTCGATCTGACCCCGCCCGCCTACGAATGGGGCGCGCTGGAAACGCCACAGGTGGCCATTCCCGGTGTGACGAAATTCGTTTGAATCCGAGATAAGAATCGTTCGGCGGGTTCGCCCGCCGTGACCCCTCGGACCGTATGACAGACACCGACATCACTCCCGCAGAAATCGTTGATCGCTGCCAGACAATCATGGCGCATGCGTGGATGGTGCGGACATTCGTCAAGCACAGTGATGAGGCCGAAGACTTTCCCGAGTTGATGAATCTCGCCCGTGCAGTCTTCGACACGGCCCGCGCACTGGAAACCCGCGTGGACGATCCGGCGGCCTATCTGAAAATGCTGACCAAGAAAATCGGTAAACTCAGGGCTGCCGCCGAGCAGTTTCGGCAAGACGCGCCGAACGCGTCCGCTCACACCAACTTTCAGCAGGCGGTCATTTCGATGGACGCCTGTGTCTCTGCGCTGGCGGATCTGCTAGAAGTCGCAAAGAAAACCGCCGACGACGGCCCCGTTTAGCCGCGGGGCATCGCCCCGCGCGATGCCGCATTCCCGTTGCCCGACCGGACGTTCCGCCGTCGAATAACTCGCCTTTCGCCGTTTCGTGGCTGCCGATATACTCCGCTCCCGCGCGATCCCGCGCAGAGTTGGTGTCCTTAATACAGTGTCCACGGGGAAGGATTCCCGATGCGTCGAATTGCCGTGATGAATCAGAAGGGTGGCGTGGGCAAGACCACCACCAGCGTCAATCTGGCCGCCGGGTTGGCCCGACAGGGGCGCAGCGTCTGCCTCATCGATCTTGATCCGCAGGGGCATGCTTCACTACATCTGGGAGTGGAAGCGCTCGGCGGCACGCCGACGATGTATCAGGTCTTCTCCGGCACGAAGACATTGGACGACGTCAGACAGATGGCGGGTCCCAATTTGTGGGTCGCTCCGTCGGATCTCGATTTGGCGGCGACCGAGTTGGAACTGGTCGATGCCTCCAACCGTGAGGTCGTGCTGCGTGATGCGATTGACGCGTCGGTCGCCAACTTCCCGTTTGATTACATCCTTTTCGATTGCCCGCCGTCACTCGGCGTGCTGACGATTAACGCGCTGACGGCGGCCCGTGAAGTGCTGATCCCGCTGCAGCCACACTTCTTCGCGTTGCAAGGACTGTCGAAACTGCTTGAAACGACGGCGTTGGTTACGCGGCGGTTGAACCGCGATCTCCGCGTCACCGGCATTGCTCTGTGCCTGTTCGAGACCGGCACCCGATTGGCGGCCGACGTCACCGACGATTTGCGGTCCTTTCTGGATCAAAGCGACGCCGACACTCCGTGGGGAAATGCGCAAGTATTCGACAGCCGCATTCGCCGTAATATCAAACTGGCCGAAGCGCCAAGTTTTGCGCAGTCGATTTTCGATTACGCGCCCAACTGCGCCGGGTCGGTCGATTACACCGCGCTGGTTGAAGAAGTGATCGCGTGCGAAGAGCAAGACTCGCAGCCGTTGCGGCAGGCGGCGTGAGTCTATTTGTTCGGCGCGCTGCAAGCGTGGCGTGCATCGCGGAACGCCACGGAGGGCGTTCCCTACCGCCAATCAAATGGCTTCACTGAGTTTTCCACTGGCGGAATACGCGCCGGATGTTACGATGAATTCGTAACTCTGTGCGAGGAGCAGTTCCATGAGTGATTCGACTTCGGTCATCGAGCCGGACGTCGCCAAGCCGGCGACGGATAAGAAACAGAAAACCGATTCGAAGACCAAGCCGAAGCGGCAACCGCCGTACACCGTCATCGTTCACAACGACGACCGGCACACGTTTGAGTACGTCATCGACGTGCTGCAGCGGGTCTGCGGGCATTCGCGTTCACAGGCCTATCTTTTGACCGAGCAGGTACACTTCACGGGGAAAGCCCACGTGTGGACCGGGGCATTGGAAGTTGCGGAACTCAAACGCGATCAGATCCACGGATTCGGCACCGACTTCTACGCCGAGCAGTCGGTCACGTTCCCATTGGGCGTGACGATTGAACAGCTACCGGGCGACTGACGGCTTCTTTCTCATCCAAGCATTCTCCGCCACCACCTCGACGCGGATGACACGGGTTCAGCGATCTAACGGACACAGGACGTCTCGAACGATCAGATGGACCGAACCCAGTTGACAATCCAGTCTTTGATCGCGGGGCCGAAGATGTATAAGCAGTAAAGCACGCCGCCAAGGACTGCCAGCAGTAATAAGAAACTGACCAGACCCATCACGCCCTCGAATTTTCGCCGAATCCATCGCCAGATTTTCTGTCGTTTCATCTGCTTTTCGACGTCGGCGTACACTTCCTTCATGTTGTGCTGGCGGGCATTGGCTTTGGCTTTGACGAGCCGGTTTTTCATCGCCGTTTCAAATTCCGGAAACTGCGAGAGCGGCAGAAACTCGCCCTTGTCCGACTTGCGGGCCTTGGCCTTCATGTCGAACATTTCCGCCTGAATCGCTTTGATGACTTTCGAGGTCGTTAGACTGGTGAGCACGATTCGCCCGCTGGTGTTCGTATGGCGAACGTACCAGGTGGTCTCTGCCGACGGCGACGTTTTCTGTTTGGCGGATTTTGAATCGCGAGCCGGTTTCGGTGCTTCGGCCGGCGCTGATCGAGCCGGCGCTGTTCGGGGCGACGCCGACGGTGCTCCCGTTGCAACCACGACCTTATCGGCAGCGGTAATGAAACTCAGTGACGGGTTCTCGAGTTCGAGCGCCGACAGATCCTTCATCACCTCGTTGCAACTCGAATATCGTTGCTCGGGTTTTCTGGCGAGCATTTTGTCGAGGATCAGATCGAGCCGTTCGGGAATATTGCGATTCAATTTCCGAGCCGGCTCAAATCGGCCCTCTTCTTTGGACATCAACAATTCGATGGTGGTTCCGCCACTGAAGGGCAGGGCGCCGGTGAGGAAATGGTACAACGTCACTCCGAGTGCGTAGACGTCGCTGCGCTGATCGACATGCTTGGCGTCGCGCGCCTGCTCGGGTGCCATATACAACGGCGTCCCCATACCGGTTCCACTTTGCGTCATCGACTGGTCTTCGTCGATCGCCTTGGCCAGTCCAAAGTCGGCAAGTTTCACCGCGCCCTTGCTGGTGAGCAGAATGTTATCCGGTTTGATATCACGGTGGATGATTCGCAAATTGTGCGCGTGCTGCAGTGCTTCGCCGCATCGCAGAATGACGTGCACGGCATCGCCGACTTCGAGCCGCTTCAATTTGTCGAGCCAATCCTGCATGCTCTTGCCGTCGATATACTCGATTGCGACATAGTGCAGTCCGTGGCTGGAATCGACGGCATACACGCGGACGGCGTTCGGATGGTCGATACGGGCCATCGCACGGGCTTCGCGCAGAAACCGCTTCACCGAGATTTGTCGTTTCGAGAGTTCTTTGGAAAGCGTCTTGACTGCCACCGTGCGGTCGAGGCTGATCTGCTTGGCGAGAAAGACTTCGCCCATTCCGCCCTGGCCGAGCTTCTTGAGAATCTGAAAGTCGCCGATGCGGCTGACTTTCTTCTTACCGGCCGCAGATTTGTTTGGCCGCTTTTTCGATTGGCCGCTAGCGTCGTCACCCGTCTCTGCATGGTTGGCGATAAGCGTCTTGTCTTGCCTGTCTTCGCCGGATCTGATCGCAGGTTCTGACGAATCGGGGATCGTCTCTGCGGACGAATCGGGCGACACGCCGGCCTTTTCGGCCGCTTCGCGTTTTTTTTCCGAGTCGGACACCACAACGCTCCTCTAACAGCGCCTGAGTCCCGCACCAATTTGAATCCGCAGAAAACGGCAGTCAACGATGCGAAATGAAAAATTAACTTCAGCGTGTAATTATGCGATGTCTGTATCCAACACGCAACAAGGAGTTGCTGCCGCTCGCCGGGTTTTGCTGTCAGCCGTCATCATGGAAAAACTCCCCCATAGAAGCCTGAATCGCAAACTTTGAAGTTGCGTATTTCAGTGTTCAGGTTGGAGAGACGGCTGAAACCCCCCGTTTATCGAAGCCTGAAGCGCAAGCGAAGGATGATTCCAAGGCGATGTCAGCAAGCTCCTTCGCTTGCGCTTCAGGCCTAAATACTTGGAGTGGTTGTCTCCCGTCAAGCCAAGTGCGCAACTTCAAAAAGCGCAAGCGAACGAAACCATGCGCGGGAAGCATCGACTACCAGGGGAAATCGGTGCCGACCAGTTCCTTGTATGCCTCGACGTATTTTTCTCGTGTCTTGACGACGATTTCTTCGGGCAGTTCCGGCGGCGGGCTGTTCTTGTCCCAGGATGTCGTCTCCAGCCAATCGCGGACAAATTGTTTGTCGAACGAGGGCTGGTTGCCGCCCGGTGAGTACGATTCGACCGGCCAGAACCGCGAGCTATCGGGCGTCAACACTTCATCGATCAACAGCAACTCGCCGTCGATCTGGCCGAACTCGAATTTTGTGTCGGCGATGATCATATCGCGGGAGAGGGCGAATTCGGCACCGCGCCGATAGATGTCCAAGCTGAGGTCGCGTAGCTGCGCTGCAAGCGGTTCACCAACAGTTTCGCACATCTGCTCGAACGAAATGTTGATGTCGTGTCCCGACTCGGCTTTCGTTGCCGGGGTAAAAATGAGATCGTCCAATCGGTCACTTAGCTGCAGGCCCTCGGGCAACGCAATCCCGCATACGGCGCCCGTGTTCTGGTAGTCTTTCCAACCGGAACCGGAAAGATATCCGCGGATGACACATTCGATCGGCACAACTTCGGTCTTGCGGACGATCATGCTGCGTCCTTCGAGCGATTCGCGATCGACGCCGTCGGGGAGCGGGACATCATCCAGGTTCAGGCTGATCAGATGGTTGGGAACATCGAGGCGGTCGAACCACATTTCGCTGATGCCCGTCAGAATGCGGCCCTTATCGGGTATTCCATTGGGCAGGATCCAATCGAAGGCGCTGATCCGGTCGGTGGCGATGAACAACAACCGGTCACCGAAATCGTAAATGTCGCGAACTTTGCCGCGTCGCAGGGGAACGCCTGGTACAGAACTTTCGAGAAAGGCAGTTGCATTCATGTTCGTGGGTTCGTCAGTATGGAAGGAAGAGGTAAGGGGAGATTTCAGCGTCGTGCGAAGTCACGGATCGACAACTCTGGAGAACACGCGGACCGGCACGCACGGCCTGCGATAAGTTTACCCATTACGACCTTCTTGAACAACAAACAGGACATCACTACATTAATAAACTAAGCAAAAGACCTTATGCAGCTTTCACACGTCCGGTAACGATCCGCGCGCAGCGTCTGTTTGCGTGTTCCGTCGAAGTCTTGTCTGGACTTCACATCATTGAATTTGGCTGTGTTGAATGAATTTGGCTGTGTTGAATGATTCTGGCGTTGGCCTTTGACAGGTCCGCTTTGCTGCACGTAACAAATTAGACGAACCAAAAGCTTTGTTGATTGGCTTGCCGACATGGGCGTGATGCGTTTCCTGCTCCACCCGACTGAATTGATTGCTGATTTGCCGGAGGCTCATCGGGCGTGTATCAGTGGTCTCGATGGGCGAATCTTTCCCACCCGGGTGGAAATCGACGGCAACATCATGACCTGCCGTCGGCAAAGTTCCGACAGTGGAAAACTGCACGTTGCCTGGCCGGTCGAAGGGTTTGGCCGGCCGGTCATCACTTCTTCGTCGCTGCCGGAACGAGACGAACCCTACGTGCTGGCAGTCGAGTTGGCGCGCGGCAAGATTTGCCGCATTCGCGATCAAATTGGTTACTGGGAACTGGCCGGCATGACGGTTCCCGACGAATTCCTCGGCTTGCATCGTGAGGCACATCGGCAGTTTGCACGCGCGACGGCTGTGCAGGACCAACCAGAGGAAGCAACGCGGTTAGCCAATTCCGCGTTGGCGTATGCGTTCCAGGCGGCGGAAATTGTACTGAAGTCCTACACCAACCAAAGGCTGGAAGTACGTCGCAGAAAAACGACGCATTTGCCGGCATCGTTGGGTTGCAACCTTGGACACACCGTTCCCGAATCGTCGTGGGCAGACCAATTCTGCGAGGCGTTTACCGCCGCCGTTGTCCCGCTGGAATGGCGGTTGATTGAACCCAAGGAAGGCGAATATCAGTGGGACGTCTACGATCAACAGGTCGAATGGTGTCAGCAGAATAATCTGTTGGTGATCGGCGGGCCGTTGATCGATCTGTCGCCGGAAGGAATACCCGGCTGGCTGAGACAGTGGGAACACGACTTCTTCAATCTGCAGAGTTTCGTCTGCGACTTCATCGAAACCGCCATGTCCCGTTATGTGGGGAAAGTTCGCAACTGGGAAATAGCGTCGCGAGTCAATTCCGGCGGATATCTTGCGTTGAACGAAGAGAACCGATTGACGCTTGCGGCACGCACTCTGGAAATTGCCAGTCAGGTGGATGACGAGAACCAATTGCTGATCGGAATCGACCAGCCTTGGGGAGAGTATCAGGCGCGAGGAAATCATCATCTCTCACCGATGCAGTTTGTCGATGCGCTGATCCGCTCGGGAGCTGCGCTTTCGGGCATCAACCTGGAAGTCGGCGTCGGTTACCGTCCGCGGGGAAGCGCGTCGCGCGACGTGCTCGACTTTTCGCGAATGATCGACGTCTGGAGTGGACTCGGTGTCCCGTTGTATGTGAAGCTGGCGTTTCCTTCGGCCACCGGTATCGACGAAAACGCGGTCTCCGACTGGGAAGTTGACGGCCACGGCTGGAAAACCCCTTGGAGCGAACAGGCCCAATGCGACTGGCTTGATCTGTACTTACCACTTCTGATGGCCAAACAATCGGTCGTCGGGATTCAATGGTCACACTTCAGCGATCAGACTCCGCACCAATATCCGCATGCCGGACTGCTCGACGCCAATGGGCGAGCCAAGCCGGCGTTAGAGCGAATTGCCCGCTTCCGGAACGAGTACAGTCGGGACAAAGAATCAGAGGCGTGATTGCCTGCGGGACTCTGCAGTTAACTTAAACGTCGTTTCCTGTTAGACTTTTGGTGCTGACATCGTCTGATACATACAGGCCGATTTGGCACACTGTCTCTGGTCGCACAGCCGTTGACTCTGTTGACGAAAGCGGGATTCCCATGCTGCGATTCATCTGCTCCATCGCCGTCTGTTGTTCCCTCGCCGTTCCCGCAATCGGGGCCGACCGGCCGGGCAAAGATCCCAAAGTCAAACTGGCCGCCAGCAAAGCGCTCGACTGGCTTTCCCGCGAACAACGGCGACAGGGATATTGGGAAGCCAACCAGGGCCAGTACCGTGTGGCGATGACGGCGCTCTCGGGAACCGCGCTGCTGTGTGAAGGTTCGACGACAACCCGGGGCAAATACTCAGACAACATCCGTCGCGCCGTCGATTATCTCGTGGGCATGGCACGTTCCAACGGACTGATTGGATACGAGAACGACTACCGCTACACCTACGGGCACGGCTTCTCGATGCTGTTTCTTTCGTCGGTCTACGGTGAAGAGGAAGACGCCGAACGGCGTGCCGAACTCAAACGCGTGCTGACCAACGCCGTCATCTTCAGCGGCAGTGCCCAGACAAAAGCGGGCGGCTGGGGCTACGTTTCGGCCAAGGATGGCAACGGCTTCGACGAAGGCTCAACGTGCATCACACAGGTGCAAGGTCTCCGGGCCTGCCGCAACGCGGGCATTCCGGTCGCCAAAGAGATCATCAAAAAGGCACACACCTACATCGAAAAATGCATGACGCCCGAAGGCGGGATCGTGTACAGCGCTCAACGGCGTGGATCGGCACGACCGCCAATTACCGCAGCCGCCGTCGCAGCGATGTTCAATGCCGGCGATTACAAATCAGAAAAAGTTAAGAAGATGCTCGCCTACTGCGAGAAAAACGTCTGGCCGGGACGCGGCGGCGGAGTCAACTTCGGCCACTGGCACTACGCCCATTACTACTACGCCCAAGTGATGTACCGCACGGGCGATGAAAAGTGGGGGAAGTACTTCAAAGACGTTGGCCAAACCATTCTGCGAAAACAGTCGGCCTCCGGAGCATGGAAAGAAGGCCACGTCGGCCCGGTCTACACAACGGCAATCAACGCAACCATCCTGCAACTCGACAACGGCTTCCTACCGATTTACCAGCGCTGAGTTGGTTGCCCGATCTCTACAAGAATCCGCAACTGCGGGAGGGCGGTTCGTAGTGACCGGATAAATCCGGTCACTACGAACCTGCCGAAATTATTCGGATGCCGTTAGTTCAACCGTCGTTCCTGTCGCAGCCGATTCGTAACCCGCAAGAATCGCTTCAACCGCATGTGCGCCGACGTCTGCCGGGACATCACTCGCGCGGTCCTGCTCAATGCGGTCCAAAAAATACGCGGCATCGCTTTGTGCGGCTGCCTGAATCGGAAACCAGTCGGTCTTTTCTTTCACTCCGCCCGCTTTCTGTGTGCTCGACCAGAACCCCATCGGGTCTTCCGGATGCGGCTTCTCCGGCTGCTTCCAGGCGGGGGCATCGCTGTAGATTTCCAGCCGCGGACGGAAGGCGTCGATGGTGACGGCGCCGCTGGTTCCCACCAGATGAATCTGATGCAGCCCGAAGCCGGGGTGACTCGACCAACCGGTGCGGCCAACAGTGATCGTAGCTTCCACGCCGTTCTGCATTCCCAACAGCAAACAGGAAAAATCCTCGACGTCGTTCTGCTGATGCTCGGCAAAGAAATAATTGCTGGTGCTGCCCGAGATGTGACGAAACCGCGATCCGGTTAGCCATTGAAACAGCACTAGCGGATATAGGCCGACGCAAAACAGTTCCCGTTTGGAATCGACGAACGTGAACCGTTCGGCTTCCCGTTTTTCGACGCGTGGTTTCGACAGGTCGGCCGTGCCGGCGACTCCTTTTGCGAATAACAATTCGCAGTGTAAGCCGACCAACTCGCCCAGCCGACCCGATTGAATCACATCCTTTGCCTCTTGGGCCGCCGGTGTGCGGACAAGGCTGAACATCTGGCTGTGAACGCCCGCCTCATCAACAGCCCGCACCACTTCATTGGCATCGACAAGTGATGAAGCCAGCGGTTTGTCGATGTAAATGTGTTTGCCGGCGCGGGCCGCTTTGGCGGCCAACAGTCCGCGACGTTCCGGTTCCGGACAAGCACAAACAATGTGAACATCATCGCGGGCCAACGCCGCATCGATGTCGTCAAACAGCGGTATTCCCAACTCGTCGGCCAACTGTTGATTCAATTCCCCGCGGCGCGCGGGAACGTCGGCTTCGTCGGTCAAACCAATCAGCCGGCACCGCTCATCGGCAGCAAACGCCCGCGCGTAATTCTCCTGATGCGTTTGCGAACCAGCAATGAGCAGCAGGCCGAAAGGCGGTGCGGACGGCATGTTCAATTCATTCCTCGAATAACGCATGCCACGTGCCGCGAGCGGCACGGCTAAATGAGTTTGAATTTAGCCGGCGGGCTTGCCCGACGTGACGTTCAATAACCACTACGACAACTTCAAAACACGCGTGGCATTCCCTTTGAAAATGCTCGCCTGCACCTCTTTGGGCAAGTCGAGACTGTCGAAAACATCGAACTGCGGCACTTTCTGGCCGGGGCGAAGATAATCGGTGCCGAACATCAGCCGGTCCTTGCGGCGAATCATAAATTCGCGCCCGAATTTCTTATCGCGGCTGATGGAATTCGCGCCGCTGCCGGCCGACAGGTCGCCATAAATATTCGGGTACTTGCCCATCAAGCGGTCGATGGCTCCCCCTTCAACCACAGGACCTTTGGGGTAGCTACCAAGATCCTTCTGTGTTTTGATGTCACCGGAAATCGATGCCCACCAACCCGGCCCGTGGCCGATGAAGTTGAGCTTGGGATATGTCGCCAGCGCATGTTCCAACCGTGGCAAACCCGGTTCGTCCAAACCACGTTGTGCGTCCTGATGGAACAACAGCGGAATGCCCACCTCTTCGCAGGCTGCGTAAATCTGCATCATCAGCGGGTCGTCGAAGTTCAGCCCCACCTTGTGTTCGCCGAACCCCTTAGCCCCCAGATCGACCCAGTGTTTGATGATGCTGACAAACCCCTTTACTCCGCCGCGAACCGACGTCCGCGGATCGATCGAGCAGAAAGGAATGAGGCGGTCGGGATGCTGCTTGGCCGCCTTCAGCGCCGGCCCGGTCAGCAACAGAAAGCTCGACGACTCGGGTGAAGTCAACGGCAGCAGCACGGACTTCTCGATATCGTGGTCGTCCATCCAATTCAATAGTGCCTTCGGCGTCAATTCCTCATCGCCGTTCCAGGTCGTGCCAATATGCGTATGCACGTCAATGTATTTGCTGGCCTTCTTTGGTTCGGCATTGGCCGCGAACAGACGTGGCGAGAGGGCAGTGAGGGCGGCTGTTGTCATTCCAGCAGTAAATTCACGGCGTGAAAGCATTGGTGGTTCTCCAATTGATGCGCTTCCCGTTGAAGCGAGGCAAATCAAGGTTGTCGTCGAAGTCGGTGTATCAATCGTCAATTCTCAATTGTCAGTCGTCAATTCCGTCAAACTATCGGGCCGCACGCGCTCGGGAATTGCGCCCAAATTTCGATGGGCAATCAATTCGGCAACAATGCTGATCGCAATCTCCGGCACCGTTTGCGAGCCGATGTCGAAACCGAGCGGGGCGTAGACTTTCGCGAGCGCTTCTCGCGAGACGCCTTCTTTGAGCAAGTCGTCGAAAATGAGTTTGATCTTTCGTTTGCTGCCAATCATGCCGACGTAGCGGGCCGACTTTTCTGCCAGATGATAAAGTGCCTCTTCGTCGTGATTGTGGCCACGGGTGACGATGATGCAGTAGGTGTTCGGATCGACGTCGACGCCGGACAAGGCGGTGTCAATGTTATCGACGATCAAGCGCTTCGCCTGCGGGAAACGCTCGGGGTTACAGTATTGTTCCCGGTCGTCGATGACCCAAATATCGAAGCCGACATCGTTAGCCATTTCGGCGACCTTCTGCCCGACGTGTCCCGCCCCCACAATCAACAGTCGGCAGCGTTCCAGTCGCGGCAGATAGGAGATACCGCCCACCACATAAGGCCGTGGCCGACGCACCAGCGGCCTGAGGTTTTCCACGAGAGTTGCCGGCACGTCGCCGCTGCTCCGCGATGCAAGTACGTTGCCTTCCACGTCGAGCAGAAAGCGGTCGGCAGCGTTTGTGCCGGTTTGTTCGCCGTCGAGGACAATTGCTTCGGTGCAGCCACAACCGCCGTTCAGCGTTTCGGCCAGAGTGTGATAATAACCAAGATCGTCGGCGGGCCGAACAGGATCGACCAACATCCGCATGCGGCCGCCGCAAATCAGCCCGTCATCCCAACCGTAATCGCTGTCGAGTTGAAAGCTGAGAATTTCGCGCTCGCCCTCATCCAGCAGCCGTAGCGCACGGCGTTTGACTTCGGCCTCAACACAGCCGCCCCCCAACGTCCCGGTCTGCGAGCCGTCGGGATAAACGAGCATCATCGCCCCAGCCTTCTGCGGCGTCGATCCCCGCGTTTCCACCAAGGCCGTATACGCGACCGACTTGCCGTGACGAATGACCTCTTCGAGATCGTGAAGAATATTTTGCATGCGTGGATGTCCGAATATACAATTGCGATGTCTGATTCCATGCTACTGGCATGCGTGATGATTAACCAGCGCGGGTGCCGAGAGGAAGTAGGGAGCGCGAGCATGTTGGATGAGATGCAACAACGAAAAGACGCAGAATTCAGTTCATGCCGTCGGGCGCTGTCAATTACAAAGGCGTTGGCCGTCGCGATTTTCTGCTACTCGCTCGTTGTGTCTCTTTTTCTTATTCCTTCGCTTGTCGGTCACCCCGGGGCGTCGCGTCGATCAACATGCAAGAACAACTTGACGCAGTTTGCCATCGCGCTGCTCAACTACCACGAGACACACGGCTCATTCCCACCTGCTTACGTAAATGATAAGGACGGCCGCCCGTTGTACAGTTGGCGCGTGTTGATATTGCCGGAAGTCGATCAGCAACCGCTGTACGACCAATTGCGTTTGGATGAACCGTGGGACAGTCCGCACAATCGGCCGTTGCTGGACGTCGATATCCCAGTGTTTTGCTGCCCATCCGACGAAAACGTCGGTAAGGGAATGACGAACTATTTCGCGGTCATCGGACCTGAAACCGTCTGGCCGGCTCCCGATGCGTGTCGGCTGGACGACATCACCGATCACCAGTCAACGACGATTCTTGTCGTCGAAGTCGCCAACACTGGCATTCACTGGGCGGAGCCGCGCGATCTGCATGTGTCGCAGATGGCCGGTGAGGTGAATCCTACGGCGGGCATGGGATTGTCGAGCCGACACACCGGCGGCACGCAGGTGCTTCGCGTCGATGGAAGCGTGCGGTTCATCGCCGACGACACGCCGGAAGAGCAACTGCGGGCGATGTTGACACGCGCGGGTGGTGAAGTGGTTGACGATGATTATTGATTCAACCAACCCGCCGTACACGGTTTGAAGTTGTGCGAGTACAACATCAAATCGCGATTGACGGGTTGGGTGCCACTGGCGTGTCGCCAGTGCCCACCGCATTGCACTGGCGACACGCCAGTGGCACCCATCGACGGAGGATTTAGACGACGTGTCAACTTGCGCTGCGGGCTGGTTTTGTCGCCTGTGTTACTCGGCGTCTTTCTTCTCGACGTCTTTCTTCGCTTCTTCCTTCTTCGGCGGAATCGGGTGCGGGTCGCCTTCTTTGCGGAGTTGGCCGGATTCGAGGAAGCGGAGGGTGGAGTCGATGACGGCTTCGTTTTTCATCAGGAACGAATGGATGCAGGGGACCAACAGGAAGTCGGCCGCGCCGGGCAGGCGGGCGCTGGTCACACTGACGGTGCCATCGTCGTCGCCGGGAACCAGCGGGTTGTACCCGGTCAAACTGTTGCGGCCGCCGGCAATGATGGCGAACTCGAATTTCGGCGTCGGCAGTTTCGCGATCAGACCTTCCGGGTCGCTGCCGAGTTGTTGTCCCGCCGGGCCGTAGATGAGCCGATACAGCGAGTTCTTTCGCATCCGGTCGGCCATGTTCGCGCCGCCGTTGGGTACGCCCATCATCACCATGCGGTTGATGCGTTTGTCGGCATGTTTGTCGAGATAACTGCGGACGACAATGCCGCCCATGCTGTGCACGACGAAGTTGATTTCGTCCACTTTGTCGAGCGACTCGATGACGCTGTGCAAATATTCGGCCGAATCGCGGATGTCGGTTCGCGTGCTGGGGTAGTCGAAACCGACGACTGTGTAACCGTCTTTCTTCAGCCGGACGGCCATTGTGTTGAACGACTTCGATGACCGGATGATGCCATGCACCAGCATGACCACCTTGCCGGTCATCGGTTCCAGCTTGAGTTCTTCTGTGACACGGCCCAGTTCGTCGTCGCATTCCTTCCGCGTTCCGGTGGCGTGGCGATAATCCTTGGGATCGATCAGGCGAAAATGGCCGGTGAGGACGTTTTTCTGAATTCGCCAACCGTGGAAGAAATGGACATCGCCCCAGAACTGCCGGCCGCCGAGCGTTTTGTACGACACCTTCTTTAGAGGTCTTTCCTCGCTCGTTCGCTTTTCGAGCGTTTGCTTTTCGGGCGCTCGCTCTTCCGGAATCAACGGGGTTTCCTCGTCGTCTGCTGCTGTCGCGACGGAATTCAGGCAAGATGCGCCCAGAACGAGACAGGATGCGAACAGAATTCGCCGGAATGCTGTCGGATTGACCACGTTGTCTCTCCCAATTCGCTGTCCGAATGACTGATTCATAGTCTAATACCCGCCAAATCTACGCGAGGAGCCAGGAAATGTCGAGATTGATCGGTCCTGTGTGGGTGACGTTGTTTGTTCCAGCCGGTACACTTCTCTGGCAGGTTGGCTCGGGCTTGACGATGGCGGCGTGCAATGGTTGGGCGGGATAAATTGTTGGATATCACGGCTTCATAAGGAAATGAATCGATGGCTGATGCGACTGCCGATTTGACGAACAATCCACTGCTGGTGAACGAGGGACTACCGCCGTTCGATCGGATTGACGCTGCACATATTGTTCCAGCGGTCAGGCAGGTGCTGGCCGATGCGGAACAGCAGTTGACCAAACTGGAAGCCAATGCGTCGCCAACCTGGGCCGGCACAATTGAAGCGTTGGACGCAATCGACCGGCCGTTTGAGTACGCCTGGAGTCCGGTGTCACATCTGATGGGAGTAAAAAACTCCTCCGAGTTACGCGAGGCGTACGAGGAAGTGCTGGGTGAAGTAGTTGAGTTCGGCCTGCGGATGAAACAAAGTGAGCCGATTTACCAGGCGCTCAAATCGATACGCGATGGCGACGGATGGAATGCGCTGGACGGTGTGCAGCGACGGATTATCGAGCAGAAGTTACTGCACGCGGAGCTGGCGGGCATTGGTCTCGACGGAGCAGACCTCGAGCGGTTCAACGAAATCGCCGGCGAGCTATCGAAGTTGAGCACCGATTTCTCCAACCACGTACTCGATGCCACCAAGGCGTTTGAACTCGTAATGACGGAGAAGGACGATGCTGCCGGTCTGCCAAGCAGCTTGTTGGCGATGACGGCCGCTTCTTACAACGACGCGAAGAATGAAGACGCCGCCGAGGCGACCCCGGACAATGGTCCGTGGCGAATCACGCTCGAAGCGCCGAGCTTTGTCCCCTTCATGCAACACTGCAAACGGCGGGAACTTCGCGAGCAGGTGTTCCGCGCGTTCGTTACCCGGGCATCTGCAGGCGAGTGGGACAACAGCCCGCTGATCGAACAAATTCTGAAACTGCGAATGGAACAGGCGCAGTTGTTGGGTTACGACAACCACGCAGAGGTCAGTCTGGCGACGAAAATGGCGGCCGGCGTGTCAGCGGTCGAAGAGATGTTCGAGACACTGCGTTCCGCCTCGTGGGAATCGGCACAGCAGGACATGGACGACCTGCGAAAACTCGCCACCGATTCGGGCGAGACCGAACCGTTGACGCATTGGGATGTCGCCTTCTGGGCAGAACGTCTGCGGGAATCGCGGTTTGATTTCACCGACGAACAACTGCGCCCCTACTTCCCACAAGATCGTGTGCTGGACGGCTTGTTCTCGCTGGTCGAGCGATTGTTCGGCATCACAGTGAAGGCAGCCAACGATGAAGCGGGCATGTGGCAGGATGATGTCAGTTTCTACAAAGTGTTTAACGAAGCGGGCGATCACGTCGCGTCGTTCTTCCTTGACCCCTATTCCCGGCCGGCCGACAAACGGGGCGGAGCGTGGATGGACGATTGCCTGGTGCGGCGACGAACGGCAGATTCGCTGCAACTCCCGGTGGCACATCTCGTCTGCAACTCGACACCGCCGGTGGGAGATCGGCCGTCGCTGATGACGTTCCGCGAAGTGGAAACACTGTTTCACGAATTCGGCCACGGTTTGCAGCACATGCTGACCACCGTCGATTTTGCGGATGCCTCGGGCATCAACGGCGTCGAGTGGGACGCCGTCGAACTGCCCAGCCAGTTCATGGAGAACTGGTGCTATCACAAGCCAACACTCATCGGCATGACCGCCCACTTCGAGACCGGCGAACCGCTGCCCGATGAACTGTTCGAGAAGATCTGTGCCGCACGAACTTATCGCGCGGGAAGCAACATGTTGCGGCAACTACGCTTCGGCATGAACGACATGCAGTTGCACACGGCATTCAAGCCGGGCGGCGATGAAAGTGTTATTGAACTACAACGGCGTGTGGCCGAACAAACATCCGTGCTGCCGATGTTCGACGACGATCGTTCGCTGTGCGCGTTTCAACACATTTTTGCCGGCGGTTACGCGGCTGGCTATTACAGCTACAAATGGGCCGAAGTGCTGAGTGCCGACGCCTTCAGCGCCTTCGAAGATGCCGGTCTGGACGACGAGCAAGCCGTCCAAACAACCGGCCGCCGCTTCCGCGACACGATCCTCTCGCAGGGCGGTGGCAAACATCCGATGGAACTCTTCAAAGAATTCCGCGGCCGAGAACCGAACCCCGAAGCGCTGTTGCGGCATAACAATCTGGTATGAACCAGACGGCTATCGCTTCAACTTTGGCGATTTCCCTTCGCTGCTTGCCCCACAGAAATTCGATGAATGCCAGCTATCGGACAGGCACAGCAACATCGTCGATGGTTGGCCGGCCAACGTTAGCTAACTGGCCGGCAATCTTGTCGCCGCGCTGACTGTGTGTTAGCTATCGGTGAGTGTTTGCATTGAAAGATGACGCGACCTAGAGCCATCTTCTAACGAAATGTTTTCGGAATAGACATCTTGACCGATTTCTTGTAATTAAAGGGCGGATGGCGACGCCGAGTTTGGAAGTATTCCTAGTTCAAACTCAATGTACCAGTTGAATTCGATTGTAGCGTGCAAGGAAAGTCAGATGGCTTTGGTTACCGAGATCTATTCAACCGCTTTGAAGCACCATCGGATGGGCGAAGTCAATCGGGCAGAGAAACTCTGTCGAGAACTTCTACGCGTCGATCCCAATCATGCCGACGCGAATAATCTGTTAGGGGTTCTTCGCGCGGGCGATCCACCTCGATCCCTCGGTGGCGTCGTATCACAATAATCTCGGTGCCGCGTACCGCGCGTTGGGTCATCTCGACAGTGCTGTCGAGTCTCTGCAGAACGCTGTTCGCGCCGATGCCGATTACATCGAGGGACATGAGAATCTCGGTATGCTGCTGGGCGAACAGGGAAAACACGACGAAGCCAGTGTCTTTCTTAAGAGGGCACAGCAACTCAAACGTTCTTTCGAGGTGGCGGAGTCAGAGGGTTACGTCTGGCGGGGTATCTATCAGAGCTTCGACGAGGTTCCCGTCCGTGGAAGCGGACATGAAGGAAACAACTGGGCGCAATCGACCTTCGAGGGGAACAGGCAACTTCGGGAGTTAATGGATACGAACGGAACGATTCCATTTCAAACCCATAGCCATCACAACTTTTTGCCGATGCTGGCGGGACTTGTCTCACAAAGGGGAGGCACAGTTCGAATTCTCGACTTCGGCGGTGCCACGGGAACGGCATTTTTGCACCTGACTGCCGGGATGGGTGATCCATCTGCGATCGAATTGAACGTCGTCGAATTGAAGAGCGCGTGCCGGCTTGGCGAACGATTGTGGCCAAATGAGCCGCGCATCAAGTTTCACCGAGCTATCTCCGACGTGCCGCGCGAGATCGACATTGTCCACATTAACGGGGCATTGCAGTACGTTGATGACTATCGCGCTGTGCTGGAAGAATTGTGCGCTTTCCAAGCGAGCTACTTCATGATGCCTCGACTTCCCGCTGGAGACTTCCCCACATACGCGAATGTACAGATGAATCTCGAGGACGGCGTGGTCGCCTGTTGGTTCATCAATATTGGCGAGTTAATCGGCATCATGAAATCTTGCGGGTATCGGTTGCTGTCCAAGAGCATCGAAACACAATTTTACGACCAGTCGAACCTTCCTGCCGAATATCGAATGCACTACGCGTGCAACTTGCTGTTTGGTCTCTGCGATGGTGACTAAGAGATCGCGGTGGGGCCGCTCAACCACATCAAAGCGCTGATCGAAGTGTGAATTGAATTTCAATGTTTGAACAGTCAGCGCTGGCAAATGAATCGCCGGAGATCGAAAGAAGGCGCACCTATCGCAGACAGCAGTCGGGATCACGGTTTTGAAATCGAACTTCAGCGTCCTACTTGCTACCGGCTGACATATGCCAGATGCGATCGTTCCCCGATGCGACTATTCTCAGATCGCGGTCATTAGCCTGACTGGACATCACAGCAGATCAAGTTGATGCTCGGCGGTCGTCGTTTTCTTCCGTCGGCGTGATGGCTTCGGGACTTCATCCAACTTCCGCCCGTCGGCCGTCGTTGGCGCACTCGTCATCGCGTTTTCCACACCGTCCAGCGGTTGGCCGACTTCGGTTTCCTTCAAGCGGCTCTTCGCGTTCGCGGCGTATTCTTTGGAGAGTTCGTAGCCGAGGAATTGGCGGCCGAGTTTTTTGGCGACGGCTAATGTTGTGCCGCTGCCGGTGAAGGGGTCGAGGACAACCTCGTCGGGGTTCGAGCAGGCGCGGATGATGCGGCCGAGGAGTTGCTCGGGCATTTGGCAGCCGTGCCAGCCTTTGCGTTCTTTGAATGTGCCGTTCACGCGGGGGAAGTACCAGGTGTCTTCGTCCGGCCCGAAACTCTCAGGGATGTCCTGCGGGCGAAGGATCCAGGTATCGTCGGGCAGGCGGCCTTTGGGGTTGGCTCGCTTGTCGCCGTAAACGAGTTGCCGGGCGGAGGGGATGCGGATGGCGGGATCGTCGGCGTTGAAGGTGAAGTTCTTTTCGTCCTTCACCATGTAGAACAGGTGCGCGTGCGAGCGGCTGTACTTGTTTTTGCAATTGACGCCGAACGTGTAATACCAAATGACCCAACTGCGGCACACCAGGCCGAGTTCGCGGGTCATCAGCACCTTGAGTTCGGCCGCGTATTCATCGCCAATGGCCAGCCAGAATGCGCCGTCGGGTTTCAGCACGCGGGCGATTTCGCCGAGCCATTGCTTCGACCAGTCGAGATATTCGTCGGCCTCGCGGCGGTCGTCGTACTCGTCGTATTCGTAGCCAATGTTGAACGGCGGATCGGCAAAGGCCAGATCCACCGAACCATCGGGCAGTTTGCCCATCCCCTTGATGCAGTCGGTCTGGTGGATGCGGTTGAGGTGTTTGGTCATGGTGGCCTTCCGTGCCGCGCGGTGTCATGCAGACATAAGGGCGCGACCACTGGTCGCGGCTTTACAATGGGGGTCTATGACCCCTTGACGACCGGGTTGGTTAATGTGCCGATGCCGGTGATGTCGATGGATGCGGTGTCGCCGTCTTCCAGTGTGAAGTCGTCGGGTGGAACGATGCCGGTGCCGGTAAGCAGCATGACGCCGTTGGGGAAATCCTGCTCGCGGAAGAGCCAATCGATCAGATCGTCGAAACTGCGCGCCATTTGGCCGAGGTCGGTTTCGCCGTGGAAGACCTGACTACCGGCGCGGTCGATGGTGAGAATGATCTTCGTTGCGGACAGGTCGAGTTCCTCTTCAGGAACCAACACGCATGGGCCGAGACCGCAGCATTGTTTGTAGAACTTGGCTTGCGGCAGGTAGAGCGGGTTTTCGCCTTCGATGTCGCGGGCCGACATGTCGTTCCCAATGGTGAAGCCAGCGAGAGTGCCGTCGGGTTTGACGATGAGAGTGAATTCCGGTTCGGGGACACTCCAGTTGCTGTCGCTGCGGACGCGGACCGGTTCGCCGGGCCCGGAGACGCGAGTCGGGTCGGCCTTGAAGAATATTTCGGGTCGATCGGCGGTGTAAACGAGATCGTAATGCGAGGCGGCCGCCTCCGATTCTTCCATGCGGGCGACCTGGCTGCGTTTGTAGGTGACGCCGGCCGCCCAGACTTCCTGATGGCAGATGGGTGCCAGCAACGTCACTTCTTTGAGCGGAACCGGTTCGGTATTGGGATCGGCGAGGAATTTGGCCAGCCCGATCGGATCGGGGGAATGCAGTACGTCGGACAGACAGACGCAGTTATCCACCTGCGTCAGATCGAGCAGTTTGACTTGGTCGTCTTCAAGCAGGCCGACGCGACATTCGCCATCGACGAGGGCAACTTTTGCTAATCGCATTTTGGGTATCCATTGAGAATCCCACGGGGAATAGCACGTGGGTTGTGAACATTATTCATTCAGACTTCGCAGCGCGTCCAGTGAACGCTGAAAATCCTTCGGCAATGGTGCCTCAAACGCCACCCGTTGTCCACTCTGCGGGTGATCGAATTCGAGCCGGAACGCATGCAGTGCCTGACGGGAGATGAGAATCTTGCGGGAATCTCCGGATGTGGAAGCCGATTCTGGTGTGGAAGTGGATTCCTCAATGGAAGAAATCAGGGGGTTAACACCCCCCGCTCGCCCTTTCTCCACGTCGGTGCGTTTTAGTACGGGGCGGCCGCCGTAGACGCGGTCGGCGGCGATGGGATGGCCGATGTGTTGCATGTGTACGCGGAGTTGATGCGTGCGACCAGTGCGGGGCAGCAGACGCATGTAGCTGAAACCGGGGAATCGTTCGATTGTTTCGTAAAACGTGGTCGCTTCGCGGGCGTTTCCCCCGGGGGAGCAAACTTGCATCTTCTCGCGCACTCTTGGGTGAACGCAGACGTGCGTTTCGATGTAGTCGCTGTCGAATTCGGCCTCGCCCCAAACGATGGCCCGGTATTCTTTTTTGACGGTGCGTTCTTCGAATTGTTTGCTAAGTTTGCTGTGAACCTGATTGTCTTTGGCGATGACGATGACGCCGGTGGTATCGCGGTCGAGGCGATGCACGATTCCCGGCCGAAACTGGCCGGCGACGTCGCTGAGTTGATCGAAATGAAACTGCAGCGCTGCCGCCAACGTGCCGCCGTAGTTGCCCTTGCCGGGATGCACGATCATTCCGGCCTGCTTGTTCAGGAGAATCAGCGAATCGTCTTCGTGCAGCACCTCTAGCGGAATGTCTTCAGCGGGAAGACTGCTGTCGGGCAGTTCCGGCAGTCGGACGGACACCCGGTCGTTCACGCGCAGTCGCCGCGAACTTTTTACCGAAAGCCCGTTGATCAGCACGGTCTTTGTTTCAATGGCGCGTTGAAACAACGATCGGCTGTAGTTGGGGAACAGTCGGCTGAGATAGTGGTCGATCCGCCAACCGTGCGCACGCGCTTCGACGGTCAACTCAATCGGATCGGATGAAGAGAGATCGACTTTGCTGACCGGCAGGTCGTCATCACTTGGCGGAGTCGCGTCATTCATCGGACATCAACGGCGGTGGGGAGGGAACTGTGCGCATCATTTCAACCACACCACGCCATTTCAACCACACAGAGAATCGATTACTCGCCGTCCTTCTTTTCCGACGGTGAAGCGGGAGCGTCGGGCTTTTTGTCGTTGTCGCCATCAGTCTCGGCTGGAGTCTTGGAGACGGGGGCCGATGGCTTCGGGGCAGGAGTGGTGCCGCTCGATTCGCCTTCCGAGGTTTCTGGCGCACTCCCGGGAAACGCTGGTCCGGCTTCGGCGTCGTCATCCAGTAACCGCAATCCCTCGGGAATGGGCGGCAGGGTGACTGGGCCGCTATCGAAGGGCGGATGATCCGTCGGCATACTGTCAAACGGGCTGCGGCGATCTTCCGGTTTCGGATTCTGTGTTCTGAACCAGGCGTAAAAACTTTGTGCTTTCAGATATCCGATGTCCCCCTCTTTTCGAGGCCGCCATTCCTTGCCGACGACTTTCCCTTTCTCATTCAACTTATTGACCGCGACCTCATCTTTCAGGAAGTGCAGATGCCGTTCGAGGTTCCCAATGTCTTCCTCTTCGTATCGTTTCTGGTTGTAAGCAGAATCCGGGTATTCGCTGAGCAGTTTTTCGTAGGCTTTGGCTGCTTCGGCGAGCAAGTCGGCAGTTTCGCTATTTGCGGCATCGGTGCGCTGGTTGACGCCGGCCATCGTTTCCAGGCAACGTCCCAAGGCGTACAACGCCCGTTCCTGTAGGTTGCTTTTGGCGGGGGCTGCTTCCAGTGCCAACTCGAAATTCTTGCGGGCTTCATCCAGATCCGACACCAGGCCGCGTTCACCCTCGCGGTTTTCCAGCGATTGCCGAATGCCGGTTTGCAAATAGCGTTCGCCGGCCTGAAGACGCGCCCAGGCTGCGACCGGTTTCGTCGAGAGCGTTTCGTTCTCGGCAACTGCGAGCAGCGTTTCGGCAGAATTTGCGGCACTCAGTTCGGTCCAACCTGCCGTCTTTTCTGCCGAACTGGTTCGATTCCAGAACATCGCTGCGGCAGCGATGGCAATCGCCGCACTGATAGCCAGTACAATGTGCAGCCCGTATTGCTCGAAAATCGGCTGTAATCTGGCCGATATTTTCTCTAGCTCGTTGGACTTCAGTTCGTGCCGTTCTTCGCTTTTCATCGGGTACTCTCGCTTCCGGTTGACGGTCAGCGCGAGTATAGGTGGGCGGTGAAAAACCGTCAAGCCGTGCGTTGATTGCAATCGCCGAGGTGCGTCGCCAGTTCTTGCTGGAAATGTGAATGTGCCAACTCGAATTGTGAAGCGCCGCGCAGCGGCGCGATAGCCCAAACCGACAGCTTGCTGTCGGAGGACATGTAAACCAGCCGTTCGCCAGCAAGCCGTCGGTTTGGGTTTACGGCTCGCTCCGCTCGCTGCGGGCAATCCTACTCGTCATCATCGTCGGTTTGCAGAAACGGGCCGCCGCTCATGAACATGCCGTTTTCGCAGGGATAGCACCATTCAAGCTCTACATGATAGGTGAAATCTCGCGTTTCGCTGGCCATCTTCACAGTCACACGTCCCGGGGTGATGGAACCGCGGTGCAGCAGTCCGATGCCGGCACGGCTGACTTCGCGGGTCATCGCCGAGACGGTATTGCCACGGGCCGTGGTGATTTCCGCAGGGACGGCCAGTTCCAGCCGTTCGACCTCGCGTTCGCTCAATCCATCGCGTTTTTCAATGCTCTCCAACACTTCGTGCAACTCGTGCACGGTAGGGCGACTCCAAGGATCCGATGTCATCGGCAAAACTCCCGTCTGCGGTTTCAAATGGTTCGACCGGCCAAGCTTTTCACGGAACGTCCATGCACTGAACGGAAAAGGATGCCGAGATCCTCGCGCCCTGCAATTGGCGCGTCCACCCGGTCCTGTCGTGAATCACAGGGCATGGCACTGCAATTCAAATATAGGACACGGCGCGGCGCGATGCGGGCGATTTATTGGCAAGTCACCGCCAAAAGCCGGGCGAGTCGCCAAAAATCGACGAGAGGTCAAAATGACCTCGCGGGCTTCGACTCTCTGTCGGGCGGGGATTTCCCTCCGCAGACGGCAATTCAGCCCGCTGTGTGCATCCGTCGAAACAGCGCCAGGCCGATCAGGCAGACCAGGCCGATCAGCAGCCCGATCATCGCTGTTGATTCAAACAGTGAACTCCCTGCCGCTGCGCCAGGTTCCGTTTCAGGATCCCAGCTGATCGAATCCAACGAGCTTTCGAGGGCATGCCCGTCGTTGGATTCTGATTGAGGAAACACGAACGGATCAGACAGCGGTGCCGCCTGCTCATTCGCGTCTTTCACATCATCGTTCGCCGACTCGGTCGCAGGAATCTCTCGCAGGAGATGCGGGCGAACGACGAAAGGATTCTGCCCAGCGCTATCAGTGTCCGTCGGAGCGGGAACGGGAGTTGTCGCTATGGAACGCGAATTGACGGCCAATCGCGCCGGAACACCCGCGTTCGATTTGGAACTCACTCCCTGTGCTTCGAGGGGTGTGTTTGTGCGAAGAGTCGCGTGTGTGCCATCGTTTCCGTGCCATTCAGCAAAGCCTGACGGCAGAGAATCTGACTCGACAATCATCCCGGCGAAGGCATCGTCACTTTCTGGCAGGCTGCCGCGCTCTTCAATGGCAACCACATCTGCGGGAGGCGGTGACAGCATCTCAACCCGCCGCGATGCTTCGGCATCGTCGATCGGGTTCTCCGATGGGAATCGAGGGGAGATGATGACTGGGGACGGATTAATTTCCATTGCGGTCAACGGCGCTTCGTTGGCTTTTTTTGCCACGCGAATCCGATCCGCTGCCAGCGACTCTTCGAATGGAATGACCGGGATTTCATTCACAGGGTCGATTTGTCGATTCGCAACAGAGTGTGTCTCTTCCGACGGCAACGTCTCACGTTGTTCTGGTTGCGGCGACGACTCGCGAGCCCACTTGGGAAGCAACTCGTCGGCGAAATTACCCGACCGTACAACGGCGCGGCCAACGCGTCGCTCCTCAATATCAGCCGGTTCATTGATTTCTACGATTGGTACTTCAATTCTATCGACCGGTGCGACAACGTCTTTGATGATTGGCACGTCAACGTCGGTGGGAAAAATCGGAAGCCCGGCCTGCGGTTCGACGGCACTGTCTTCGAGAACACTGTCTTCGAGAACACTGTTGTCGAGATTTGCGTCGCCCAAAATTGCGTCGCGCAATGGATTCCGCTCGTCGGGCAAATCGATAGTTGTGCGAGACGTTTGGCTGCGTCCGGCCTGCTCGCGGAGTTGCGCCAGTTGCGTGTCGATTCCGCCGGCAAATGGGTTGTCAGCGGAACGCTTCTCACTGGTTCTTGTCGGCGGTGTGCTGCGAGAATTGGCGAGATCGGCAAACGGATTGACGTTTGCATCGATCGGGGCGGATTTTGTGGGTGCCGGAAGTTTTGGGCCGTCAACAGAATGTGCTGCAGGTTTCAGACTCGCTGCGCGGCGATCGTTGGTGAGAAGATCATTCTGAGGGATGTTGTTGGAATGAGAAGCGCTGGCAACTTTGGGATTGGCCTGAGCCGTCTGCGCCAGGAACGGATCTGCCGGCTGGTTGGTCCCGACTGTATTGCCCTGAGTAAAGATCGCACGGAGTTTGCTGTTCGTGTCGTCGTTCGATGTCGCTCGGCTCGATTCTCTTCGTGCCACTGTCGCAGGCTTCGCTTGCTGGCGTTCCCGCCGGGATTTGGCCTTTTCAGAGACCCATCCGCCGACCTTGTGTCCAGCGCCCGCCACCTGACTGGCTCCCGGCCATGTGGAAGGAGAAGTCAGGCTCAGCTTCGGGCCGCCCGTGCATCCGGCAATGAGACCGGTCGCTGCAAGCAGAACGAAACAACGCGAGTGCACACCGAGGTGCCGAGAACGGGTTGGCGGATTCACGATTTACTTCCTCATCTGTCGAGGTCTGGACGTAAAGGTCGTTTCGAGATCGGGGGGTTCGACCTGTAGGACTTCTATCGACGATTCCGAAGTTTCCGCCTGACTCCAACCGCCTTGCTGTGACCGCTTTTGGTGCAGTATCGGCAATCACGACGACTCAGGCATGATGGATCATGCGGTTAAACGGCGCAAAGTATTCCGACAAGTCAAACTCTGTCGGCCATCCGCCAAATCAACAGAATTCTGCAGGTCGCTTGAAAACAACGGCACATTAGAGGGTACAATCCGTGTTGTTCGTCAACGGTCGGCTGATGTCACCAACTCAAGATTCGTGATTCTAGCGCGGATTCTACGGCAATGACGAGAAATTCGAACTGGAAGTCCCACTGGTTGCTGATCGCCATGGCTGCGTTCTTGGTAGTTGTTGCAGTTGCGGGACCGCAATGCGTCGATCTGGTTACGCATAGGCGATTGGTGCGGCAAGCAAATGGTCTTCTGACGTCTAGTGAGGTTCATTCCATTCACGATCTGGCGCGTGCCAAATTGCACGAAGCTTTACCAGATATTGGACTGGTGTCGGTCGAACTTCTGCAGTTCGGGCCAAGCAGATGGGAGGTTCAATTTCGAACAGTATTTAGGCAAAGCAATCAAGATGTTGGATTAGACGTTACCTTCGACAAGACCAGCGACGGTTGGCATGTGGTCCGGATGATGACAATAGGAGGGTGGCGGTAGTGACTTGCTCCAGCGTTTGACCATCAACACGAAGTCCACCTATCTTTCCGCATCCCAAAAGGACCGTGACGTGAAGATCACCGATATCAAGACGATACTGACGGCACCTGCGGGAATTCGGCTTGTCGTTGTGAAGGTCATGACGGATCAACCGGGACTGTACGGGCTGGGATGCGCGACCTATACCCAACGTCCGCGAACCGTTGCATCGGCCGTCGATGAGTATCTCAAGCCGTTTCTCATCGGGAAGAACCCGCTGGAGATTGAAGACATTTGGCAGTCGTCGTTCGTCAGTTCCTACTGGCGGAACGGCCCCGTGCTGAACAATGCCATGAGCGGCGTGGACATGGCCTGCTGGGACATTCTGGGCAAGTCGGCCGGATTGCCGGTTTATCGACTCTTCGGCGGCAAGGTCCGCATGGCGGTCGATACCTACCGGCACGCTTCGGGCGAAAACTTCAAAGAAGTGGAAGACCGCGTGCGGGAGTTTATGGAAGCCGGGTATCGCCACGTGCGGGCGCAGGTCGCTGTTCCCGGTTATACCACCTATGGAACCAATGAGACGGGCGGCAAAAAACCGCTGCCGGAAAACCAGCGCGTCGAACTTTTTGAACCGGGTCCCTATGCCCGGCTGGTACCGTGTTTATTCGATCATTTGCGGACGCAGTTGGGCGACGAGGTGGAATTGGTGCACGATGTCCACGAACGCGTTCCGCCCATTCTGGCAATCCAAATGGCGAAAGACCTGGAGCCGTATCGACTGTTCTTCCTCGAAGATCCCTTCAGCCCGGAAGACATTGGTTACTTCCAACATTTGCGGGCCCAATCGAGCACACCGATTGCGATGGGCGAACTGTTTAACAATCCGAACGAATGGGTCTCGATCGTCAGCGAACGGCTGATCGACTTCATTCGCGTGCATATCTCGCAGGTCGGCGGACTGACAATGGCCCGCAAGATCGCGGCGTTGTGCGAGTTCTTTCATGTCCGCACGGCATGGCACGGTCCGGGCGATGTCTCTCCGGTGGGACATGCCGCCAACGTGCATCTCGATTTGAGCCTGCCGAACTTCGGAATTCAGGAAGCGCGAGAATTCACACAGGCCGAGCAGGATGTCTTCCCCGGCTGCCCGGAGTTGAAAGAGGGGTACTACTGGGCCAACGACAAACCAGGATTGGGCATCGACTTGGACGAAGAATTGGCTGCCAGTTTTCCCATCGAAGACGACCCGCCCTTCGACATGTTCTGGGGCAACGTCCGGCAACGAGACGGCAACATCGTCAAGCCGTAACTCTCGACGGCAGTTTACCAGAACTGCCTAACCGGACGAACCTGACCAATACCGAATGCCGCAAAGCAACTTCAGCTGTGGCCGTCGGCCCCGGCTGTCCGATTTGCGGGTAGGCGCGTTCTATATTAACAGAGCGGCACCAATTCCCTCTCGGCTTTGTTCTGCAGACGAACATGACTGAGATTCTGTACTGAGTTTCTGTCGCCCCGAGAAGAATCGGTCATGGAAGACGATGCCCCCGGCGTACCAGAATGGGTCGTTACGTACGGCGACATGATGTCGTTGCTGCTGACGTTCTTCATCATGCTCGTCTCGCTCAGCGACGTCAAAGCAGAAGAAAAATATCAGGCGATCCTCAGTGCGCTGTATGAGAAGCTCGGATACGAGACCGCCGCCCATACCCCACCGGGAAAAGAATTCCCGCTCAACGCTCTGGTAACGAACCTGGAAACACTGGGCTCGTTTACAAATGAAGACGACGGTTATGGCGGAACGAAGCACCCGTCGCCCGAAGGCGACGATTTGAAGGTCTTCCGGACTCGGGAGGGAGAATCTCGATTGGCGGGCCGCGCGGTGTTGTATGCACCATTCGCTGTCGACTTTACCGACGATGTGCGGCCGGAATTGGTTGCGATCGCCGCGGAGCTGGTGGGAAAACCGAACAAGGTTGTCATCCGTGCTTACGCATCGAAAACGCCGCTACCTTCCGAGAGCCAGTATGCCGACAAGATCGCCCTCACCTACGCACGAGGCCGTAAGGTCTATCACTTTCTGGTGGGGCAGGGGGTCGATTACAAACGGATACGGGTCGATGCCATGTCGGACAACGATCCCCTCTCGCAAACCGACGACGAGCAAGCGGCAAAGTTAGATCGTGTCGAGGTGATCATTCTCAACGCATTTGCGGCAGAATTCGTCGGCCCAAGCGAAGAGCCAGATTGAGAAGTCGCGCGCACCAAAGCCCACGGGCAGCGCCCCGTGGGACCAACGAATGCGGTAAAGCTCAACCGCGTGACTCGTACAACAGGTGCAGTGGCTGACGGCTGTCGGCGTGCAGCAGATTCGGTTCGGAGACGGATTCATGCGCCTCGTCGAGTCGCCGCAAATCGGTTGGCGGGAGAGGCACGAACGTGCCGGCGATCGTTTGTCCGGACGATCGACTTTCCAATTCGCGGTCGCGTTTCCGCATCTCATCCAGCACGATGGGATGCCATTTGTCCGGGCGGTTTTCGGCAGAAACGTAGTTCTTCCGTGCCCAGCCCCGGAGCCGAAGTTCCTTGGCGAGATTGACGTCGGCAATGGGAGCATCAGACATGCGCAGTTTCTCCACGATAATTGGAAAAACGAGTGACGAGACAGGAGTCACCGGGAATCGGAAATGTGTCAGAACTGACATCGACGATTCTCGCAATTCACGCGAGAGACTTTCTGCCTGTCCGCCGCTTCGCTTGCGGATTCCACCGCGTCCGCAGACACACCGTGCACAATCTGCACGACAGGCGCGAATCGGCCAATCGGTCGAAGGATTATTGCCCGGCGCTGATGCATGAACGACTGATACAAACGGCACATCCGCGACGACAACATCGCCAACCGTGCCGGCGGAAACTCACAGCGAAGTTTTCCGTCGTTCGCCCTTACGGTAGCGATTGATGAACCGTTGGATCGGGCCGCCCCCGGTGGATGTTGAATCGTCACTGGCCGCATCATCGGTTTCGTGTAGAAACGTGAAGGCCCCAACCATCACAATGACCGCAATTGCCAACAGCGACATCCGCAACGTCCGATTGCGAGTGAGCGCTTCCAGCAGTGGAATGTACCAGGCCACTGGGCCGTCGATGGCGGCAGAAGCCAGCCGCGTGGTCGCGGGGTCTGCCTCCAGACTGAGCAGCGGTTCCACCGCGATCCGTTCGTCTCCGGGACGCGACGCTTCAAAATCAATTCGAGCCAGTTCCGCTGCGAATTCCGGGTCGTTCCTAAGTGCATCGCTCACGCGTTCGAGGTGGGTAACGCGCTGTTCCAACGATACCAACTCCGCCTGATTTGTTTGAAACTTGTTGTCCAGCGCCACGTAGTCCAGCAGTTTCGGTGCGAGCGCAACGGCAGCGTACAGCGCTGCCGAGAATAGTAGACTCAGCCAGAACGCCAGCGACACGCGCCACGTATGCTGACGTTCTTCCAGATTGTTGGCTGCTTCATCCATGTTTACGGCCTCACGTTGCACGTGCGTCCGGTTAAAGTCGCTGCGATGTGTTACACCTCAGCTAGACGAATCTTCAATCCATCAAATCGTACCGCCGAAAACGGCTTCGTCGCCGAGGATCTCCTCGATGCGCAGCAATTGGTTGTACTTGCAAATGCGATCGGTGCGGCTGGCCGAACCGGTTTTGATTTGGCCCGTGCTCAGGGCAACAGCCAGGTCGGCAATCGTCGTGTCCTCGGTCTCACCCGAACGGTGACTCATCACCGCCGTGTAGCCGTTTCGATAGGCCAACTGCACGGCATCGACCGTTTCGGTCAAAGTGCCGATTTGATTCACTTTGACCAAGATGCTGTTGGCGACGCCTTTTTCAATCCCCTGCGAAAGTCGTTTGACGTTGGTCACGAACAGGTCGTCGCCAACCAGTTGGCATTTGTCACCAATCGCGTCGGTCAGCAGTTTCCAGCCGTCCCAATCGTCCTCATCGCATCCGTCTTCAATCGAGCAGATGGGATACTTTCCGGCCCACTCGGTCAGCAATTCGACCATGCCTGCGGAGTCGTACTTCGTTCCTTCCAGAGTGTACGTTCCCTCTTTGAAAAACTCCGATGACGCGCAATCGAGTGCGATCTTCACCTGCTCGTCGGGGCGATATCCTGCATTTTCGATGGCTGTCAGAATGACATCCATCGCATCCTGGCTCTTGGCCAAATCGGGCGCGAATCCGCCTTCGTCGCCAACTGAGGTACTCAGCCCCTTATCCGAAAGCACTTTCTTCAAGTGATGGAACACCTCGACGCCGCAGCGGAATGAATCGCTGAACCGCTCGAAACCCAACGGCATAATCATGAACTCTTGAATGTCGATCCCGTTGTCGGCGTGTTCGCCGCCGTTGATGATATTCATCATCGGGGCCGGCAGCCGATTCGCGCCGATCCCACCGAGGTAACGAAACAGCGGTAGCATGCTGCTATGTGCTGCGGCATGTGCGGCGGCCAGCGAACACCCCAAAATCGCGTTGGCTCCCAGTTTCGATTTGTTCTCGGTTCCATCCAAATCGAGCATCACCCGGTCGATGACCGCTTGATTTGTCACATCGAGATCGATCAGTGCGTCGGCAATTTGCTCGTTGATATTTTCAACCGCCTGTCGCACTCCCTTACCCAGAAAGCGGTCTTTGGCGGCCGTGTCGCGTAATTCGTGCGCTTCGTGAACGCCGGTACTGGCTCCGCTGGGAACGGCAGCACGACCAACCGTGCCGTCTTCCAATTCGATATCAACTTCAATTGTGGGGTTCCCGCGACTGTCGAGAATTTCGCGGGCATGAACTGCAACGATGGCCATCATGGTGTCGAACTTTCTGGTGTGTGATCGAGTTGTCGATCGAGTTTGGTCGGTCGGATGCGACTGGCGTGTCGCCAGTGTCGCGTGCCTCGCAGCGTCGTGTGTTTAACAGTGGCGATACGCTAGCGGCATCCATCAACGGAAACAGATGTAGCGGCCGGCAAACGAACGTCGCGTGCCAGCCGACGGGATCAACAGTTGTAGCAGATCGCGCCCACGTTCCTCCATGCGGGCTTGTCCAATTTGGCGATAAGGTCCCGGTTTTTCGTGATATTGTCGGCGAAGTTCCCGCCTTCAGCAGTATCGTCGGAATTTGAGAAACCGCTTGAGAGAGTGATGCCCCGCCGGACAGGTCGATTGTAACCGTTCACAAAACCGCTCTTCGCGCATGAGGCGGAAGATGCGATGGTTTCGGGCATGGGAAAGGAAACCCCAAAACGACCGAACGGAATTCCTGCGGATGTGTGGGCGGATGCCGGC
>Ga0114999_10001221_pt1 | contig 36064 bp, 32 predicted proteins | sample ArcticOcean_MG_C_3_FD_89820 | JGI IMG/M metagenome (GOLD analysis project Ga0114999, IMG submission 89820) | Marine microbial communities from western Arctic Ocean - ArcticOcean_MG_CB8_126 | ecosystem: Environmental > Aquatic > Marine > Oceanic | place: Arctic Ocean: Canada Basin | collected...
ATATCGTAGTCACGCTATTGTACGGCATAATCAGCCGCTCGTCAGAGAGTTAGAGTCGCCATCCCTGAATCAGGTGTGCGCGAATATGGATTTCCGCATTGCGCGTTGATACCATGCCCTCCGTGGTCGCCACGCTCATCGGCACCAACGCGCTGAAGGACGGCATGACAGTGACCGTAGACGGTGCCCAGGGCGTTGTACGCATCGACAAGCGCTAGGCGGTGCACCGCTTCTGCTGCCACCGGAGTGATTGAGAATGACAGGACGCTACAGGTAACAAGCGTCCTCAACAAAGAGAGTTGTTTGGAATGGCAGAACTTGGTTACACAGTCCACCTGGCGGAAAGCCCGAACGAGTCGATTATCGGTGGCAAGGGGGCCAGCCTGGCACGCATGATTGCCAGCGGTTTCCCTGTGCCGCCCGCGTTCACTGTGACCACTGATGCTTACACCCTGTTCATGGAAGAACACAACCTGGCCGACCCAATCGGCGAGGTGCTGCGCGACTTCGATCCAATGAACTTCGCCGACATGGAGACGCGGGCCCAGCAGATTCAAGGCTTGGTCAACGGAGCGTCCATACCCTCCGGCGTGCAGGAGCACATCCTGGAATCGTACAGCGGGCTTCAGGCGGCACGTGTCGGCGATAGCCAACTTCAGGCGGTGTCCGTGCGGTCATCGGCCACGGCAGAGGACTCGGCGGGGGCCAGCTTTGCCGGCCAGCATGACACGTACCTGAACGTCATGGACGCTGAGGCGGTCTTGGACTCCGTGCGACGGTGCTGGGCATCCCTGTGGAGCTCCCATGCCATCCACTACCGACAGCAGAAGGGCTTTGACCACTTCAACGTGCTCATGGCTGTGGTGGTTCAGGAGATGATCAACTCTGTGTCATCGGGCGTCATGTTCACCATGAACCCGGTGACCGGCGACCATTCAGAGATCATGATTAACTCCGCATGGGGGCTTGGCGAGGCCGTGGTCTCCGGGTTGGTCACGCCGGACAACATCCTTGTGGCCAAGGAGACCGGCGTGGTGAAAGACACGATGATCGCCGCTCAAACGGTCATGATTGCGATACAACCCGGCGGTGGAACAGCGCAGGTTCCCGTTCCCGCGAATCGAGTGAATGCCTGCTCCCTTACTGAGCTTGAGATTGCCGAGCTGGTGAAGCTTGGCCTGACTCTTGAGCAGCACTACGGTGCTCCGGTAGACGTTGAGTGGTGCTTCACAGACGGTCAGGTCAAACTCCTCCAAAGTAGGCCTATCACCACCCTCTAGGTGCGCTTCAAATCCCCCCACGCCACAATTTCTCTAGCTCGCTACGCTCGACAACCACTCAGCCACCACTGGCAACACCAAGCTCCTACATATACAGAACCCACGCGGGGTAGCCCGCGTGGGTTCTCATTAATGACGAATACTACTATGCCGTAGGACAATGTCCTCATGCACAAATGGCCCTAAGGGCCTAGCCGCCGGCTTCCATCTCTATCATTGGTCGGCGGGTGGTGAAACGCTGGCTCTTTACTTCAGCAACGGCCTTATCAAGGGGAACGTCTGAAGGGAAGAACTGACGGACAGTCTTGACCTTATAGGCTTCGGGCGCCCATGGCTCTGTGGGCTCTGTGCCTTCCATCAGCCTTCGGGCCGTGCGGATCAACCGCTGACGAACGCGGATAATGCCCTCGTCCGATGTCAGCAAGTGCTCCTGGGTGCGGTCTGCAATGGGGCCCCACTGGTCCTCCATCATCGCAATCTCCGGGAGCGGGAAGTTCTTGATGCCTGTGAATGAGTAGTTCTTCTGAGCAACACGATCGACCTTGTAGTCGTTTGCCATGTTCTCTATGGGCAGGAACGTACCGGGGATCAGTTCCGGGTGGGTGTAATTGCCGTACTTGTACTCTTTGATCTCATAGTCAGGAATGGGCTCAAAGCTCCAGCGGAAGCGGAAGAACATGGTGTTCTCATCGTCGATGGGAATGCGCATGTTGCTGGAGAAGATGCCCGGGCCTGCGATGCCCGCTGTGCAGAAAATGGGCATCATCCAGTGACCCAGACCCACAAGCTGTCCGTTGGAGAGTTGGGACTTGGAAACCATCTCAAGTCCTGCGTCCGTGTCCTCAATGTCCACGTAACGGGGCATGGGGTCTTCAAAGGTGTTGCCAACCTGGCCAACGAGTACTGCCTGGTTGGATGTGTTATCGTCTAGGGTGGAGTGCAGGTAGCCAGCGTGGCTGGGATCGTAGTCGCCCTCCATGCCCTGCAGGTAGTTGCACTTCAAGACGAACTTCATGACATAGGTGTTCTCTGCTGGCATGTCCATGAAATCGAACGCGGGCAGCGGTGGCTGTTTGTCCTTGGGCCCCATATATGCCCAGACCATGCCGGCCTTTTCAACTGCTGGGTAGGATGCGATGGTGACCTTGTCCTTGTAGGTCTCGCCTTCCGGACTGTTGGGCAGATCCACGCATTTGCCATCTACATCGAACTTCCATCCGTGGTAGACGCAACGTATTCCACATTCCTCGTTACGACCGAAGAACATCGGAGCGCCGCGGTGCGGGCAGTAAGCGTCAATGATGCCGACTTTCCCATCAGAGTCTTTGAATGCGATAAGCGACTCGCCCAAGATCTGGAGTCGCACCGGTGTGCTGTCGGCGCCGGGTACTTCCTTTGACAGCATGACGGGAAGCCAGAACCGCCGGAACAGTTCGCCCATCGGCGTGCCTGGGCCGACCTGAGTAATCATCTCGTTATCTTCTTTGGTAAGCATGCCCTCTCCTTCAGTGGGTTTTCCCCTGTGGCACTTCACCGCGTTTTACGGGGTGGGCACCGTCTTAGGCGACTAACAGGGACAGATTACCATAAGGAATATCATGCGCAGAGAAAGAGCAATAGGGCCAAAAGACCTTAATTAATGGCGAAAAGGCCTACTAACGAAGAGTAACGTTGACTCCCTAAAGACGCACTGCTATGTTCAGTGATATTCCACCAAGGAGACCAGATATGACCATCACCGTTCGCCAGGGAACCGCTGCAGATGTGGAGGCCTGTGGGGCCATCATCTACGAGGCCTTCAAATCCATAGCTGACCAGCACAACATGGTTCCAGACATCCCTGAACCCCAGGTTGGGTCAGGCCTGTTGTCCATGCTCGTTTCCAGCCCTAAAGCGCATTTGCTGGTGGCTGAAATAGATGGCCGACTCGTAGGCAGTGCCGGTATGGACGAACGGAGTGCCATCGTAGGTGTTGGCCCGGTTACTGTCGATCCGAACGAGCAGAACAGCGGCGTCGGTCGAGAGCTTATGAACGCCGTGGTCGCAAGAGCGCAACAGACAGGAGCCCCCGGTCTCAGGCTCATGCAGGACTCGTACCACACCCGGTCCCTGGTGTTGTATACCAAGGTGGGATTCATCGTGCGAGAGCCGGTTGCGGTCATGCAGGGCGAGCCCGTCAACGTCAAAATTCCAGGCTGCACGGTTCGTGCAGGAACGGATGCTGATGTAGACGCGTGTAACGTGCTCTGTGCCTCAACCCATGGCGTACATCGTGGCGGCGAGGTGCAGGACGCGGCCGGCCAAGGTCGACTTCTGGTGGTGGAACGTAGCGGGCGCATCACCGGGTACACCACTACTGTGGGGTTTTTCGGCCACTCTATCGGCGAGAGCAACGACGACCTCAAAGCCCTCATCGGCGGGGTCAAAGAGTACCCTGGCCCCGGTTTCCATGTGCCGTCACAGAACACAGCGCTCCTGCAATGGTGCCTGGACAACGGCCTTCGGATGAACAAGGCGATGACGCTTATGACAATCGGCCTGTACAACGAACCCAAAGGTTCCTACATGCCATCGATAAACTACTAGACTACCTGCGTGTACACGTCCACCAGGGCCACGCGACCGGCCTTGACCTCTTTCAGGGCGCGTTCAAGAGCCGGTTTCAAGTCTTCCGACTTCTCTATGGGCCCTTCCGCCCATGCACCGAACGAGCGGGCCAGCCCAACAAAGTCCACGTTCGGGTCATCGATGTCGATGCCGATAGTGCGACGCTCCATCGGCCGGTCCCGCACCTGCGCCATAGACCCCTGGTGGCCCAAGTCGTTGCCGTACGTGCGGTTGTTGTACATGACGATGAGCAGCGGAATGCGGTGATGCACAGCCGTCCACAGTGCCGCGGGGGTGAACAGCATGTCACCGTCAGACTGGATGTTGATGGTCAACCGACCCTTATCGCGGTTGGCCAACGCAACGCCTATAGCGTGGCCAAGCCCTTCGCCCAGCCCGCCGCCGCCTCGCGCGCTGACGTCCTGATACGGGTGCTTGATGTCCCAGAGTCGCTGTATCCAGCCCCGCAGGTCGCCGTTGCCAACCACCCAGTCTTCGTCCTTGACCACCTCCCAGATTTCCTGAGCAATTGTCGATAAGGCCAGAGGGTGTTCACTTGCCTGGGCCTTGGCGGTAGCCCGATTTTTGGCCAGTGCAGCTTCCTGGAGCCCCTTGATGCGCCCGCCTCGTTCAGCGATCTCAGCCGTGGAGCCGGTGGCGTCATCCAACCTGCGCTGCACGATGTCCGCCAGGGCGGGAACCGCCATCGATGTCTCAGCTGCGATGGAGATGTCGGTGGGGTACAGGTGGCCGTGGTCGTCGGCCCAGCTCTTCGTCAGGAGTTGGCGAAGCGATATGTCTATGAGTTTGGCGTCTGGCCTGATGATATCTGTAGCAATGCGCGTAGCCCTGTCCAGACTGGTGAACTCTTGCTGAAGGTCATACACGTCCAGCGCCAGGATCACGTCCGCCTCTGCTAGCAACTCGTCTTTGGACTCCGCAGCGTACAGCGGGTGACGTGTTGGAAAGTTGAAGAAGTCGCCACCGTTGACTACCGGGATGGAGAGGCTCTCCGCCAGTCGAATCAGGCCTTTGATAGCATCGTCTGACCTACCGAGGAAGTCAGCCATCACCACCGGGTTCTTGGCAGCCATCAACATGGTGGCCACATCATCCAGTGCATTGGCGTCCGCCTGAAGTCGCGTGGGCTTGGGGTAGCGTGAGAAGTCGGGCATCTCGTAGGGCTTTGTCAGCTTTTCTTCCTGCACATCGGCATCGAAGCAGACGTACACCGGCCCCAGCGGCTCCGACGTGACCAGGTTGTATGCGCGTATCAGCGACTCCACAGACGCCTCGACGCTGGCGGGCTGATCGTCCCACTTCACAAAGTTCCTGACCGCCTCGCCCTGCACGTTGGCGGTGTGTATCCAGTCGATCCAGGGGCGGCGATGGTTGGCGTCCACAGGTCCCGTTGCTCCCAGCACCAACACCCCGGAACGTCCCATCCACGCGTTGAACATTGCCATGCTTGCGTGGAGCAGCCCCACGATGTCGTGCACGAATGCGGCCATCGGCTTGCCTGCCGCGCGACCGTATCCCTGGGCGATGGCGACAGCTATCTCCTCGTGGTTACACACGATGAACTCAGGCCGTTCGTTGCCAAGGTGGTTCACGATGGAGTCATGGATGCCCCGGAACGTTGCACCGGGGTTCATGGCAATGTACTCGATGCCCAACCCTCTCAGCGTATCCACGATGACGTCAGAGCCGTATTCCTGCGGGGCAAGGCCGTTAGCCTTGGGGTCTGTGGTCATGGGTGCCTCCTAAACCTAACGAAATGCTGGAATGACCTTCTCGCAGAAGAGCCTCAATGACCGGTCGATGCGCTCCGGTGGTATCTGCTCTCCCGCGTTGAACTCGGCCACCACCTCAGTGACGTGCAGCGCCTCCTGCAACTCCTTGAGCTGTTCAATAACCATCTCCGGTGTGCCGACGATGACCTTTTCGCGTCGCACGTCATCCCAGGTGATGGATTCCAGGCTCTTTAACCGCTCCGCCCGGACTTTGGCGTCTGCGGCGCTTAGCTCTGAAGTCGGTCCGGTGAGCTGTGATTTGAGTCTGGCGGTCTGGCGCATGAAACTCTCTTCAGGCTCATTGAGCGCCGCTTCCCTCGTCTCCGCGATATACACAGGGACGCGTAGTGAGACATCCATAGCCGCCGGGTGGCCCGCCGCTTCATAGGCCGCTTTGTAAGTTCCTACTTGCTCCGTCACCTGGGCCAACGGCACGGTGCGAAGCCCCACCAACAGGGGGTAACCCATCCGCCCGTTGGCCGGGAATGTGTCGGTGGAAGTCGCGGCGATCCTGATGATCGGGTGTGGTTTTTGGATGGGCTTGGGAATCAGGCATACATCGTCGTAGTTGTAGTACTCGCCGTGGTGGCTGAATCGCTCGTTGGTCCACGCTTTGAGGATGACTTCCAGCGCCTCGGAGAAACGGTCACGACTCTCTGTGTACGGTACGCCGTAGCCGTCATAGGCCACCTGGAAACCGCTGCGCCCCACACCGAACTCGAACCGCCCGCCGCTGATGTTGTCGAGTGTCGCCGTCTCCTCCGCCACCCGTAAGGGATTGGCCAGCGGTAGGACGAGGACTGAGGACGCGACTTTGATTCGCTTCGTCCTGCCTGCGATAGCCGCACCCATCATGAGAGGCGACGATATAACGCGGTTGGGGGTGAAGTGGAACTCAGCCAGGCAGATAGTGTCCAGCCCCAGGGCTTCCGCCATGTCGGTATGGGCAAAAGTGCGTTCATACGCTTGTGTGGTGGTTGTGCCATTCGTTGTTGGAAGCTCAAGAAATGACCCGAATCGCATGGTCACGCTCCGTTTTGAGTTCCGGCCCTATCCAACTTGGCTTACCCGGGAATTTTCGCCGTACCATACCCTCGCCCGACCATGACCGCAAGGCCGGTTAGCCTAGGGAGCTTGAAGCGGGAATGATGCTATACTGTCCCTCGTCCTGGGGCAAGGTGTTTTTAGTGAGAGGAGCACACCCGCAATGGCTGACGGCACGTTCCCTGAGAGTCCCCTTGAGTTCGCGATGTTCGACTGGATTGAGGACTCCGGCCAGCCAGTGGCAGACATCATCGATCACAAGATGAAGCTGGTGGAGATGGCGGACAAGGGCGGTTTTCACGCCTGGCTGATTGCTGAGCACCAAGGTACCCCCCTCTCCGTAGACATCTCTCCATCTCTGATGCTTTCAGCCGCCATCCAACGTACAAAGGACTTACACGTTGGCGCGCTCACGTTTTGCCTTCCCTGGTACAACCCCTATCGCCTGTACAACGAGATATCCATGCTGGACCAGATGAGTCGCGGTCGACTTGAGTTGGGCGTGGGGCGAGGCGTCTCGCTGCTCGAGGCAAAGGTCTACGGCATCAATGACCTTGAGGATTCCCGCAGTCGATACCGAGAGGCCCTGGACATCTTCATGACCGCCTGTGGCACGGACGTGCTCAACTACGAGGGTCAGTACAACTCCTATCACGAATTGGAATTACACAACAAGCCGTACCAGAGCCCGTATCCGCCGTTGTGGTTTCCCAGTAGCAACAAGGATGTCATCCAGTTCACTGCCAGCCACGGGTACAACACCGTCCTGCCGGGCACTGCGGAGAACATACGAGGGATGCTGGAACAGTATCGCGAGGTGTGGGTTGAGCACAAGGACGATCCTGGCAGGCATAACGCCCACGTCGCAACGCCCAAGCTCGGACGGAGCCACCACATCCTGGTTGCAGAGACTGACGCTGAAGCAGAAGCCTTGGCCGGCCCGGCCCACACTGTTTGGTCAGAGCACATCCAGCATTTGTGGAAGAAGAACGGGCAACAAGCACCCATCTCTACAGCGCGCGCGCGCGGAAGTGGTGCCGACCAGGTTGTTGTTTGCGGCGCTCCCAAGACGGTGGTGCAACAGCTTGTGCAATCCATCAGGGAATCCACCGTCAACTACGCCATGCTGGTCTTCTCCTTCGGGAACTTGAAGCCTGAGCATGCTGAGCACTCGCTAGAACTGTTCATCAAAGACGTGATGCCCGCGGTACGTGCCGAGTTGGGCTCGACCAAAGAGGCCGCCGCAGGGTGAACGAACACATACGCCAAGTGGAGGACGATTCATGCTGACACCAGCCGATAACGAACTGCTTACACGGGTAGGCCCCGGAACACCCATGGGCCAGATACTAAGGCAGTTCTGGACGCCCTTCCTGCCTTCATCTGACCTGCCTGAAGCAGACGGGATTCCCAAACGTGTCCGATTGCTTGCCGAAGACCTAGTCGCTTTCCGAGACACCAACGGGAACATCGGCCTTTTTGAGGAGAACTGCCCCCACCGTGGCGCGTCCCTGTTCTTCGGTCGTAACGAAAACTGCGGCCTTGCCTGCAACTACCATGGCTGGAAATTCGATATCACCGGCGCATGCGTCGATATGCCCAACGAGCCTGCTGAGAGCAACTTCAAGGACAAAGTCCGCATCACCGCCTACCCCGTGCGTGATGTAAACGGCGTGCTCTGGGCTTACATGGGGCCTCGCGAGACGCCGCCGCCATTCCCCGAATTTGAGATCAACACTCTGCCGCCGGAGAACGTTTTCCCGCCCCACATGATGTTGGAGGAATGCAACTGGGTGCAGGGCCTTGAAGGCGACCTGGACTCGTCTCACGTTTTCTTCCTTCACGGGAGGATAGCGCCGGACGGCCCCGCTGCTGAAGGTCTATTGCGATTGCCCTTCGGTAGAGACCTGGCGCCTACGCTGGATGTAGTGCCTACACCCTATGGTGCTGTCTACTCTGCCAAACGCATTAACAACGATGAAGGCCAACGGTGGCACCGCATCACCCAGTTCATCTTCCCCTACTTCACAATGGTCGCCGCAGGACTGCCGAACATGGTTGCCGCGAGGGCTTGGGTGCCTATCGACGACGACTACCACATGCTTATCAGCATGCGTGGCAAGTTGGACGGTCCTGTGACTGATGAGGAACGTGCGCGTGCCCTCTCAGCTTTCGATAAGGGCGGCGGCTACGTGCCGGAGACGGCAGACCCCCGGACGCGCTACCTGACGGCGGCCAACAGCCAGAACAACTACGCCATCGATTACGAGGTGCAGAAGAACATCAACAAGTCGGGCATCCCGCCCCTTGGCAACCTGCAGGACAGGGCAATGACCGAGACGATGGGCAAGATCTACGATCGACGCAAAGAACACCTGGGCACCAGCGACCGTATGATCATCTTCGCTCGACAGCAATTGATGAAGCTTTCCCGCGACTACCAGGAGGACGGCACCGTACCGGCCCTGGTGGACGATGCCAAGCTCGTTCGGGTTCGCTCTGCGTCCGCATTGTTGCAAGAGGGCGAGGACTGGCAAGCAGTCACAGCCCAGGCGCGTGACTCGGACGCCGGTGTTCCAATAGCATGGGTACCATTGTTCGACTAAATCAAAAATCGCTAAAAGAACACATTTAGGGGAGGGAACACATGCTTACCACTGAAGAGAATGAAGCGTTGACCAAAGTCGGCCCCGGAACCCCCATGGGGGAGCTACTCCGTCAGTTCTGGACACCGTTCCTGCCTTCGCGTGACTTGCTGGAGAAGGATGGCGTTCCCAAGCGCGTGAAGTTGTTTGGCGAGGATTTGGTTGCCTTCCGCGACAGCAATGGAGACGTGGGCCTCGTGGACGAGAACTGCCCCCATCGCGGCGCATCGCTTTTCTTCGGTCGCAATGAGTTTTGTGGTCTGGCATGCAACTACCACGGGTGGAAGTACGATGTGACCGGCGCATGTGTGGACATGCCCAATGAGCCGGCTGAGAGCAACTTCAAGGACAAGGTCAGGATCACGGCATACCCCGTACGTGATGTGAACAAGATGCTCTGGACGTACATGGGCCCGCGCGAGACGCCCCCGCCCTTCCCGCAGTTTGAAGTAAACACCCTGCCGTACGATCAGGTCTATGAGCCTCATGTCATGACGGAGGAGTGCAACTGGGTGCAGGGTCTTGAGGGAGACCTGGACTCATCCCATGTCTATTTCATCCACGGTAGGATATCGGCGGATTCGCCCGCAGTGGATGGCCAGATACGTGGCGTCTGGACGAACGACCGTGCGCCGAGCCTGGAGGTGGTCAGCACCCCCTACGGTGTCGTCTATTCCGCGCTACGGAAGATCAACGATCAAGGTGACATCCACCATCGCGTGAACCAGTACCTCTATCCATTCTTTAGCATGATCACCATTGATACGACGATCAACGTCCGCGCGTGGGTGCCTCTGGACGATGAGTACCATATGCTCATTCACATGAGCGGCAAGGCTGTTAATGAGAAGACGTCTCCGCAGGTGGACGCCATGATGGTGAATGGATTTTCCAGCGCCGGAGGCTATGTGCCGGAGACGCCAGATCCAAGGACACGCTACTTCTCCTTCGCCAACAAGAGCAACGATTACCTCATCAACTATGAGAACCAAAAGACCTCTGTGATGTCCGGTATCCCGTTCCTGATGAACTTACAGGACAGGGCAATGACGGAGACAATGGGTGTGACCTATGACCGGCGCAAGGAGCACCTGGGCACCAGTGACCGTATGATAATCCACGTGCGGAAGCAGTTGCTGGCTGCAAGCAGGGCCTACCAGGAAGACGGATCCGTGCCAGAGAGCGTGGACGAACCGAACTTGGTACGTGTGCGACCTGCCGGTGTCATCCTCAAAGAGGGCGTCGACTGGAAGGAAGCCACCAAGGTGGTTAGGGATTCCGATGCCGGTGAAGAGATGGCGTTCGTACCGTTCTTCGAGTAGGGGCGAGGGAACACAGAGCTTCTATAACATCGAGGAGGGCGCCATGGAGACGAAGTCAGTCAGTCCGGGGGAGTTCCAACTCCAGTATTTTGAACACGGTAACGGCCCAGAGCAGCTGGTTTTGGTGCATGGCTACTCTGCGTCCGGGCGTATCTGGCGTCTCACCCAGCAGGCCCTTGACCCCAACGTGTTCAAAACCATCGCCATCAGCAACAAGGGCGCGGGCGACTCTGATCGGGCTCCCTCGGAGGAGGGCTACTCGGTGGAGTCGTTCGCGAAAGACCTCTACCAGGCTATAGATACGCTGGCTCTGAGCAATTTCACCCTGGTCGGTCACTCCATGGGCGGTGCCACGGTGACCCAGTTCGCCCTCGATCATCCAGACATGATCAAGCGCCTCGTTCTGTTGGACCCCGCCCCCCTGGGTGGCCGACCGTTGCCGGACAATTGACGTGAGCGCGTCCAGGCGACGTTCGATGATGGGCCTGCGTCTCAAAGTGGCACCTTGGGGACGGCGAAAGCTCCTGCAGAATTCAAGGCGGAGTTGGAGGCCGACGTCGTTCGCAACCCGATTGAACGGGCGATGGGGAGTTCACATTCAATGGCAGGGATTAAGCTGCGAGGTAGGTTAGGCGAACTGAAGATGCCGGTGCTGGTCGTCGGTGGTGACGCCGATAACACTGTGGGTGTCGATAATATCCTGACGGAGTACCTTGGGTTGCCGTCTGATAGTCGACACCTGCACTTCTACCACGGCGCAGGCCACTCCCCCAACGTAGAGGTGCCGGAAGAGTTTGCGGCGTTGCTGACCCAATTCATCACGGAGACGACGCCCTAACCCCGGACGGACGGGTAAATTAGGGCCGAATGGCTGTATAGAAGTGCGTTGTGCGGGTGTTAGGCTGGAAACAGCTTGAACCTGGAGAACATTCTCGGCCCTCAAGTCGCTCGACCCAAAACCCAAACCTCGCATATTCCACGGTTGGTACATCGTGGGTACCGTCATACTCGTGGGCACCTTTCTTGGCGGGTTCCAGAGCTACGCGTTCAGCTTCTTCTTCATCCCCATCAGTGAGGATTTAGGGCTAAGCCGTACGGCAACCTCAGGAGTCCTTACCCTCAGAGCAATCATCATGGCTATCTTTGCGCTGCCGGTAGGCATATTCCTGGACAAGTACGGTTCACGTGTATTGTTGGTCTTCGGGATAATCGTTGGCGGCCTGTCCACTATTGGCATGTTGTACACCTCCCACTCAGGCTTGTTCCAACCGGAGCCAAGCGCGGCAATGACTCTGCCGTGGGTGATCTGATCCAGGCTTATCAGGCTCTTGGCCATCAGGGCCGGGGGCCGAAGTGTGAGGTTGAGTGTGGCCCAGGCCAAACGTATTCGCTTGGTAGTGGCGCCAATAGCCGTGGCCAGTACCAGCGTATCCAGAGGGAGGTCAGGGTTGCTGTGGTTCCCGCCCGGACTGAAGAGGTGATCGCTCAGCCACACGGAATCAAAGCCTTGCTCGTCGGCAATCTGTGCCTATTCCAGTACATTGTCTGTCCCCCGGTCCGGGTGGAGCTGCATACCGATCTTCAACGTGGCCTCCTCAGATTTCCTTGATAGCGTTATGGGTGGACTAGCTAGACGGTTCCTGGCCGATAATCGCCTTGTGTCGAGCGACATATGCCGGCCAGACCTCCGGGTTCACAATGGGCGATGGCCGCTTGGCCTGGAAGATGTCCAGCCACTGTTTGGCGGAGTTCTCTGACATGTTGTACAACGCCTCTTGCGATTGGCCCGAGCTGTGGGGTGTGGCAAGGACGTTTTCCAGTTGCAGGAGAGGGTGATCGAACGATGGGGGTTCCTTCTCCCAGACATCCAGTACTGCACCGGCAATGACGCCGTTCTTCAACGCATTCTCCAGTGCTACCTCATCGTATATGTAGCCGCGGGCTGCATTCAAGAAAATAGCGGTGGGTTTCATCATCGCGTACTCGCGCTCGCCGATCATCCCGCGCGTCTGATCCATCAGTGGGACGTGGATGGTGACGAAGTCTGATTCTTTTAGCAACTCGTCCAACCCTACGCTAGTGCCGCCCCTGCGTGCGATTTCATCATCGCCCATGACAGGGTCGTGGACCAGGACGCGCATGCTGAAGCCAAGCCTGCATATTTCGCCGACTCGTGAGCCGATGGCGCCGAAACCCACGACGCCCACCGTCTTGCCCAAAAGGTCGTTGCCGGTGAGTTCGCCGGGTTTGCGCTCTGTACGCGAGTGCAATTGTCGGTCTGCAAGCAATGTTTTGTGTGACATCATCAGCATGCCTGCGGTGACGTGTTCGGCCACTGGCTCGTTGCCCATACCCGTCTGGTTGCAGACGAGCACGCCGGCCTCCGTGCATGCAGGAACGTTGATGGAGTCGTAGCCCGCCAGGCCGGACACGATTGCCAGGAGGTTCGGGCTTCGTTGGATGAGCTCCTCAGTGTCCACGCCAAGCCGAATGCCCGACCCCACGCCGTATGCCGTGGAGAGATCCGCCCACATTGCGTCCGGTTCTTTGGAGCTTGCTTGCACCATCTCCACTACGTCGGAGGCTGCCTGAAGCAGGCCCAGGCCGGGAGGGTTCATTAATCGATCAATGAATACCAGTTTCTTGGATGGCATGAGTTCTTCCTTCTTTCCGTTAATGGATTACCTGGTAGAGTCCATGTGTGTAGGTGATACGAGTCCCCGAATGTCACGCGACACTGAAAAAGGATAATGCACGCGTCAAGTCATGCGCCAAAGGCATGAAGGTATGCCCGATAAACACGGAGCCGCTCAATCTGGTACAGTCCATCGGGTTGCGGCGGATCACGACGCGATACCTGGCGATTGCCCACTGGAGAAATGACGCTGAAACGCCCTGCGGTTTTCTATGGCTGGATAATGGTAGTAGTGGCTGGATTGGGTGGAGTCTTCACCCTGGGAACTGGCCTTTGGAGCCTCGGGATCTTTGTCTTCCCTATGCACGATGAGTTGGGTTGGAGTCGCACCGCCATCTTCGGGGCGTTGACCGTACGTGCTCTGGTGGCGGGCGCCCTTGCTCCGCTCATCGGTCCCTTTTTCGATACCAAAAACGGCCCAAGAATCATGTCCATTGTGACGGCGATAGTCCTGGGGATATCGATGATGGGGATTCGCTGGGTACATGAAGTGTGGCAGTTCTACCTGCTCTTTGGTGTGCTGGGCGCAGTGGCCAATGTCTCAGGAGGAACTGTCCTTGTAGAGTCTGTTGTTCCCAAATGGTTCATCCGCAAACGGGGAAGAGCCGTGGCGATGGCCAGCATGGGCGGGGCGTTGGGGCCCGTCTTCCCCGCCGGGATTCAAGTTGCAATCCTGGCGTTCGGCTGGCGTGACGCGTGGTTCGTGTTGGGTCTGTTCACCTTGGCCGTCATGCTGCCGCTGGCCTTCCTCATACGAACCTCGCCGGAGGACATGGGCCTTCTGCCTGACGGAGATGTGGAGCCGGAAGAGCTGGATGGCACCTCATCCTCTTCATCCCCTGGCCCTACAGCCATACGAGTTGAGGAAGTTAGCCTCACCCGCGGAGAAGCCTGGAGGACGCCCTCGTTCTGGATGTTGGTTCTGATATTCAGCATCACCAGCCTGGGAGTGCAAGGTTTCATCTCCAACTGGCTGCCCTACTTCCAGGACATCGGGTTCACAGCCACCACGGGAGCACTTGCGTTAACGGTGTACGGCTTCTTCGTCTTCCCGGCGCGGTTCCTGTGGGGGTTCCTGGCAGAGCGGTACTCGGTGCGGCATCTGTTGATGATCCAGCACATCCTGACGGCGTTGGGAGTCATCTTGCTGCTGAGTATCGGGAATACGGGGATGCTGCTGTTGTTCGCAGTGTTCATGGGCCTGGCGTACGGAGGGTACATACCTCTGCAGCGGCTCATCTACCCCATCTACTACGGGAGAGCCCACCTTGGGTCGATTCGAGGCAGCATGCGACCCGCCATCACGGTTGCATCGGCAGCGGGGCCACTGGTGATCGCTGGCCTCTACGATGCAAGAGGTTCGTACACCCTGGCCTTCATCGTGGTCATGTCCACATGGCTGCTGGCTGGCTTATTGTTCATGTTTGCTAAGCCGCCAACGCGTTAGCTAGGATCGACTGAACTCGCCTGGGGAGCAATCAGTGGATGGCTTTCTTCTTGCGTGATCTTGGGAAGCCAATTCAGCCATGAGGGCATATACCAGTTCCACTCGCCAAGCAGCTTCATAGTCGCTGGCAGTAGCACTACACGGATGACGGTGGCGTCAATCAATACTGCGACGCCAAGGCCAAGACCGAACTGTTGCAGCGGTAATACGCGGCTCGTCGCAAATGCGCCAAAGACCCCCACCATGATCGCAGCAGCACTGGTAATCTGCCCCGCAGTAATCTTGATGCCCTGGGACACCGATTCCTCGTTGGACGCACCCCCGTCATGGAACTCCTTGATCCGGTTCAACAGCAGCATGTGGTAGTCCATGGAAAGTCCGAAGAGGATCCCGAAAAGGAACAGTGGCAACCATGCCTCGATGATGCCTGTCTCCTCTGAGCCAAGGATGCTGATACCCCAACCCCACTGAAACACCATAACCAGTACGCCGTACACCGCCGCTACTGATAGGAGGTTGAGGGTGATGGCTTTGATTGCGATGACAATGGAACGGAACATGAGCAACAGGAGCAGGAATGAGAAGCCAAGCACAAAGGAGAAGACCAGAGGGGCCGCAGTGGAAACTCGTTTTTCGAAGTCGATGCCGTCTGCAGTGTCCCCGGCCACGTAGACAACCGCCCTTCCGGTGGTGTTGCTGGCTACCGCAATGGCTTCAAGTTTGGGTCTTCCGCCAGCACGCTCGTTGAGAAATCGACTCATCACGAATAGCGAGTAATCGATTCCTACGGCAAGCCCCATGAGGATGAGTACTTCACGGTAGGATTCTGCGAAGGCATAGGTTTGGCTGACTACGGCAACCACGCCAAGGGCAGTGATGATGGCGAAGATAGCCATGACAAGAGGTATCACGGCAGCTACTAATGCTCTGAAAGCGAGCAGAAGGATTCCAAGACCAAAGACGAGGGAAATCACCATGACACGCTGGAAATCCTTCTCGAATATCACCTCAATCTGTTCTTCAATCAAGCGAGTACTAACGATTTCTATTTCAAACCCGTCAGCAGCATTGCCTGCCTCATTGACTGCGACAAGGATCGATTGGATGTCAATATCGTCACCGGACGCAACATCTGGGTCTTCTGACCTGACGATAGCGAGTATCGCGTGTCGATCGTCAGCCAGCAGAATGGAGTCATTGCTGTCGTAGTAGCTGAACGCAGAAACCACTAGAGGGAAGGCTTGGATGTCTTTGACTAGAGCATCTACTGTCGTGCGGAATTGCGGATCATCCGTGTCAAGGGATGGGTTGCTAAAGATTATGCGCTCTATCCTTGCGGCTACATGGACGGTTCCCTCAGGCGGAGGGACGTTAAACCGTACATTCAGCAATTCGCTCCCTTTCCCGGACTCTGCTACGCCACCACCCTCCCCAATGATCGTACCTACAGATACTACTGAGAACATCCCAAGTGCCACAACTGCTATGGAGAGCAGGACTACTGTCCAGCGATGTCTTGCGCTTCAATAAGCCAGACGTGCTGTTATGCCGAGTGACTGCGAGAGAGTAGTTACGTCGGAGGTGGTGGCTTCAGACATTGGACGCTCCTTGTTGTTTGAGGTGCCAGTGGTTCTACGTTAGAGGACGACGCCAGGATGCTTTATTTTGCATACATATTACGAAAAGAGTCACGGTCATAGTAGCAGAAGGACGAGTAGGGTGTGTGAAAAATGTGGGTCTTTAGGCTTCTCATGCCGGGGGCACATCCCCCGGAGCCCTTTCCCCTCTGGACTCCACAGTGTTGGCAGGTGCGTATGCGGGGGACTGGTCTGAGGACCAGGGGGCTTTAGTCTCCGCCGGAGGCAATGTGAGGGGGTTTTTAGTCTACGCCGGAGGCATATGCCTGGGACTGGCCTGAGGGCCAGAGGACTTTAGTCTTCTCGCAGCAGCGACAAACGGGCTTTAGTCTCCGCCGGAGGCAATATGCATGGTGGGCGGCACAGGACTCGAACCTGTGACCCCTTGCGTGTAAAGCAAGTGCTCTAACCAACTGAGCTAGCCGCCCAGGCTTTGGTCTCCAGCAGAAAAAAGATGGTGCGCTTGGCGGGGATCGAACCCACAACCTCAGGCTCCGCAAGCCTGCGCTCTATCCGATTGAGCTACAAGCGCATATCTTTTTTTGGTGCCGAAGGAGGGATTTGAACCCACACGGGCGTAAGCCCACTACGCCCTGAACGTAGCGCGTCTACCGTTCCGCCACTTCGGCATCAATGAGGTCAAAGCTGTCAGACTACAGGTCAACCCAGGAAGTTGAACGGCTGACTGCCCCACCCTCGCCGCTATCAATCATACCGCTGTGCCCCTCTACCAGCAAGTGGAAGATGCTTTCCTCTCGCAGAAACAGTCGCTAGAATAGGCACGTACAGACGCCTATCACGGATGTTTTGTGCAACTAGCATAAGGAGAATGCCACGTGACTAGCAAAGACAACGGCAAGACACGGATTGAACGAGACTCTATGGGGGAAATGAATGTGCCGGAGGACGCATACTACGGCGCGTCCACTATGCGAGCGGTGCTCAACTTCCCCATCAGCGACCTTCGATTCCCGCGAGGCTTCATTCGCGCTCTGGGTATGGTCAAGCAGGCTGCGGCCCAGACCAACATGGAGCTGGGGCTGCTGGACGCCAAGACTGGCGATGCAGTGGTCAAGGCAGCTCAAGAAGTCATTGATGGCGCATTGGACGAGCATTTTGTTCTGGACATCTTCCAGACGGGCTCCGGCACGTCCACCAACACTAACGCCAATGAGGTCATCGCAAACCGCGCCACGGAGATGCTGGGCGGTGACAGGGGCTCCAAGCTGGTGCACCCCAACGACCACGTGAATATGTGCCAGTCATCAAACGATGTGATTCCCACGGCCATCCACATTGCGGCCCTGTCAGCCATCAAGGACGATCTGGTTCCGGCGCTCCAGGGGATGCAGAAGGCGCTGGAAGCCAAGTCCAAGGAGTTCTGGTCCATCGTCAAGACGGGCCGCACCCACCTTCAGGACGCCACGCCTGTTCGACTTGGCCAGGAGTTCAGCGGCTATGCAGGCCAGGCGGAACGAGCCGTGCAGCGACTCGATCACGCCCAGCAAGATTTGTCTGAAGTGGCCCTGGGTGGCACAGCTGTCGGCACCGGCGTCAACGCCCACCCTGAGTTCTCTGCCCGGACGTGCGCTCGACTCTCCAAGCAGATCGGCGTGACTGTGCGTGAAACAGAGAACCACTTCCAGGCCCAGAACAGCTTGGACGGCGTGGTTGAGACCAGCGGAGTGCTGCGGACTGTGGCTACGAGTATGTACAAGATCGCCAACGACATCCGTTGGTTGGGCTCCGGACCTCGCGCGGGCCTCGGTGAGATCACGTTGCCTGAGGTTCAGCCGGGAAGCTCCATCATGCCGGGCAAGGTCAACCCCGTCATATCGGAGTCGGTCATCCAGGTAGTGGCCCAGGTCATCGGTAACGATGCCACCATCGCGATGTCTGGCCAGGGCGGTTACTTTGAGTTGAACATGATGATGCCTGTAGCGGCATACAACATCCTGCAATCTACGTCGCTTTTGGCTGCTTCAGCAGCTAACTTCACCGAGCAATGCATTATCGGCATTGGCGCAACAACTGCCGGGCCTGACCTGGTTGAACGCGGTTTGATGCTGGGCACAGCCCTGGCACCGGCCATCGGGTACGACAAAGCGGCAGCTATAGCCAAGCAGGCTGCCAAGGACGGTCGCACCATCCGAGAGGTCGCCCGCGAGGAGTCTGGTCTTTCAGAGGCGGAAATCGATCAACTTCTGAAGCCAGAGAAGATGACAGAACCGGGCCTTGGCGGCTAGGCAGGGCGAGCGCTGGAGATTGTAATGTGTGGAACGTCGCCGGGCTTAGGCCTTGGCGGCATTCTGATATAAATCACCAAGTGAACAATATTGCATCCTAACGATTTTTTCGTTAATATGCTTTTTATGAATACACAAAGTAACCCTGCAGAACAGATTATCCAGCGTTTCGGCGGACAGTCCGCACTGGCAGAACTCCTCGGCAAACGACAGAGCACTGTGCAGCACTGGGCCAAGACCGGCCGCATACCCTCACAGTGGCACGCCACACTCATCGCCCTAGCCCACGGAAGGGGCATCGCCCTTGATGCCAAGGACTTCGTGGTGGCGATGCTTCCGGCGGTGGAGCCCGCAGACGGCAAGCTTGGAATTCTACTTGTGGGTCTGGGCGCAGTCGCATCAACCCTGATATGCGGCGTGGAGCACGTCCGTCGCGGCACGGGCCAACCCGTTGGTTCGATAACCCAGATGGCCACTATCCGTGTCGGCAAACGACCTGATAAGAACATGCCCCTGATTCGAGATTTTGTCCCCCTGGCAGGCCTGGACCAGATCGTCTTCGGTGCGTGGGACCCCATTCCCGACAACGCCTACGAGTCTGCATTGAAGTGCGGCGTGCTGAACGCCCACGACGACATCGAGCCAATTGCTGACTTCCTGAAGACCATCGAGCCGATGCCTGCCGTGTTCGACAACGATTACATCAAGCGGATTCACGGAACCAACGTGAAGACCGCTGCTACCAAGCTCGACTTGGTGAACGCCATCCGCGAGGACATCAGGAATTTCAAAGAGAAGAACAAGTGTGACCGGCTGGTCATGATTTACGCAGCATCTACCGAAAAATTCATTACTCCCTCGGAGATTCACCAGGAGATTGAAGGGTTCATGGGTGCGCTCCAGGAGAACGATGAGCGCATCGCCCCCTCCATGATGTACGCGTACGCCGCCATTCAAGAGGGCGTTCCCTTCGTCAACGGTAGTCCAAGCCTCACGGTGGACATCCCGGCGATTGAGAAGCTGGCCACCGACAACGGCGTGCCCATCTGCGGCAAGGACTTCAAGACAGGCCAGACCCTGGTCAAGACGGTGATAGCACCAATGTTGAAAGCCCGTATGTTGGGCTTGGATGGTTGGTTCTCCACCAACATCCTCGGTAACCGCGACGGCGAGGTGCTGGACGAGCCTGAGAACTTCAAGACCAAAGAAGAGTCAAAGCTGGGCGCATTGGAGTACATCCTGCAGCCGGAGGTCTACCCTGACCTCTACGGCGATGCTTATCACAAAGTCCGCATCAACTACTACCCGCCACGTGGCGACAACAAAGAGGGTTGGGACAACATAGACATCTTTGGTTGGCTGGGTCGACGCATGCAGATCAAGGTCAACTTCCTCTGCTCTGATTCCATCCTTGCTGCTCCGTTGGTGCTGGACCTGGCACTTTTCATGGACCTGGCAAAGCGGGCCAAAATGGGTGGCATCCAGGAATGGCTGTCCTTCTACTTCAAGGCCCCGCACACGTCGTCCCAGGTGTATCCGGAGCATGACTTGTTCATCCAGCAGACCAAGCTCAAGAACACCCTGCGATGGATGATGGGCGTGGAGCAGATCACTCACCTGGGTATGGAATACTACGCCGACGCCCCTGTTGCTTAGAGTCCTTTAAGGGCTTCTGTTCCCTGACGGGGTTTTGGCGCCTGTCGCTATCGGACATACCACCTACAAGTAGGACTGATGATTAAAGCGGTTATCTTTGACTTTGACGGGCTCATCCTTGATACGGAGAGCGCCATCTTCCAGAGCTGGCAAGAGGTCTACAAAGAGTACGACTGTGAGTTGGCGCTGGAAGAATGGGCGGCCAACGTGGGCACGGAGGACAGCTTCGATCCCGTGGCCCACCTGGAAGGCATTCTTGGTAAACCCCTCGATGCTGCTGCGATACGTAATGTGCGCAAACCCCGAGAGGCTGTGCTAATAGATGCCGAGACCATCCTCCCCGGCGTCGAGTCGTACATGACAGAAGCGAAACGCATGGATCGTAAGCTGGCCGTCGCGTCGAACTCATCGCGGGACTGGGTCACAACCCACCTTGAACGACTCGGCCTCATGCATCACTTCGACATCGTCAGGTGTTGGAACGACCCGGATGTGATGCAGCGAAAACCCCAACCCGGTGTGTACATTGCAGCGTTAAAAGCCTTGGACATAACTGCTGACCAGGCCATCGCCCTGGAGGACTCGCCCAACGGCATCCTATCGGCAACCCGCGCAGGCATCTTCACCGTGGCGGTGCCCAACGCGCTGACCAGACTGCTGGGTGTAGGCGACGCGGATATGGTGTTGGAGTCGATGGCAGACATGCCCTTTGAGGAACTTATAGGCCACATAGACCGTTCTAGAGCATAGGTGCCCGGACGCTTACATTACAATGCGGAAAGCTTTGCTTAGTGACATAATTGCGAACATTGCACCTTGACATGGTTGAGCAATGTCGGTAGAGTTTCCGCATTGAATGTGTTCTGGTCTCACTGAGAATCAGAACCCTGCTGGAGGACTGGTAGATATGGCTGCGAAGCATTCGCGCTCTACAACTCAGGCTATTCCCCTTCCGAACATGCCCCTCTCCCAAGAAGGACCTGCGCGCATTTGTGCTATTGGCGTAGGTGGTGGTGGCTCTAATGCCATCATGCGCATGATGAGGGCCCGTCAGGTTCCAGGTGTGAGTTATGCCTGCGTCAACACGGACTTGAAAGCACTTGGGCAGGCTGAAGGCGCGAACGTTGTCCACATCGGCGAGAACCTTACACGAGGCCTCGGTGCCGGCGGCGACCCGGAGATGGGCGCAAAGGCAGCAGGTGAATCCAAGCAGGCGTTAAAGAAGATAATTAACGGTGCTGACCTTGTTTTCCTTGCCATCGGCATGGGCGGCGGAACCGGCACCGGAGCCGCACCCATCGTCGCAGATATGGCAAAGCAGGCAGGCGCACTGGTCGTAGCGGTGGCCACAACGCCCTTCACCTTTGAAGGCGCACGTCGCTTGGAGACCGCCCATTCGGGCATCGCCGAGCTCAAAAATCACGTAGACAACCTGATTGTCATCCACAATGAGCGGCTGTTGAGCCTCTTCAAGGGTGACACCTCCATGGAAGAAGCACTCCGCCTGGCTGATGATGCCGTAATGCTCGGCGTCCTGTCTGTCGCGGAGCTGGTCAACCTCCCTGGCGAGATTAACGTGGACCTTGCCGATGTGAAGGCCATCATGAAGGTTCCTGGCAAAGCAATGATGGCCATCGGCGAAGCTCGGGGTAAGGGTGGTCCGCTGGAAGCCGCCAAGCAGGCCGTGAACAACCCGCTGCTGGACGTCTCCCTTGAAGGCGCCAAAGGAGTGCTGTTCAACGTTACCGGCGGCCCCTCCATGACATTAGGAGAGGTCAATGAGGCTGGCGAGTACATCGCAGCTCAGGTGGATCATCGCGCCATGATCTTCTTCGGAATGGTCAACGGTGATGCCAAGGACGACCTGACGCGGGTGACCCTCATTGCCACAGGGATTCCCGATGGGGGCGATGAAGCTTCGGACTACCTGGATTCTTCCTTTGGCACACAGGGTTCATTCCCTCCGAGCGAGGTCGATCTGGATCTTCCGCCCTTCCTGCGAAGAACCACCATACGTTAGCCACCCACTAGCTTGTAATGAAAGGGCCCCGATACGTCGGGGCCCTTTTTGTAGTGGGATAGTGTATATGTTTTATCCTCTGAAAGAAGAAATATAAGACGTCACACCGGCGGAGGCCGGTGCCCAGGATGAAGGCCATTGAATGGTTCCTGGATTCCGGCTTTCGCCGGAACGACGAGTATGTAACTGGTACGCTGCATACGGCTAAAACCCTTGCTTCCCGCTACGGGATGTGGAAGAATCCCTGGAGAGGTGATGATGCCAGACTTGTCCGTGAACATTGCTCCAGGCCATGAGACCGGGCTGCTGCTACGGAACCCGGTGATGATTTCCTGCGGCACCTTCGGCCAAGACGGGTACGGCAGCCACATGGCAGCAGGCGTCGAGTTCCAGCGACTTGGTGCAGTCGTCGCCAAGACCACCACTGTTCTACCACGTCTCGGCAATGCCACGCCTCGCATAGCCCACGCCAAAGCCTGGACCATGAACTCCATTGGTCTCCAAAACCCCGGCATAGAGGTTGTCCTGCGGGATCAGGCGCCACGATGGGTGGACTGGCAGGTTCCTGTCATCCTGAGTATCGCCGGAGAGCGTGTCGATGAGTTTCGGCAACTGGCGGCGGCCATCGACGGCACGCCGGGCATCGCAGCCATCGAGATCAACGTTAGCTGCCCCAACGTGGAAGGCGGCCTCGATTTTGCTCAGAGCCCCGACTTCACCGGAGAAGCAGTGCGCGCGGTAGTAAGCTCGACTCGCTTGCCCGTCATCACGAAATTATCGCCCAACGTCACGGACATCACCGTTATCGCCAAAGCGGCCGTTGAAGCGGGCACCCACGCCCTCACGTTGACCAACACCCTTATAGGAATGGCGCTGGAGCATGACGAGGTCCGTCCTGTGCTGGGAACCGCCACAGGAGGCATCTCAGGCCCTGCTCTCAAGCCGATTTCCCTGGCGATGGTCTACAAGACGTACCGTGCGGTGGAGATACCCATAATCGGGGTCGGCGGCATTGAAACGACCAACGACGCCCTCGACTACATCTATGCCGGAGCGCGGGCGATTCAGATAGGGACGGCCAACTTTGCCAGCCCTCGCACACCCCAGGAAATCCTGTCAGGATTGGAGCGGCACGTGACTTGCAGCAACGTCGCGTCAGCCACTGAACTGGTGGGCCTTGTCCATAACGCCGTTTTGCCCCCAGCACCCACGAATTCCAGCCACTAAACTGTTTACACCTACGTAGCTGTATGCTATATTCGATAGATATCTTAGCCGAGGAGTGTTTAGCATAGCTGGTAAAGATTTTCGCATTAACCAGCAAATACGGGTCCGTGAGGTTCGGCTGATTGGTGACGATGGCGAACAGCTTGGCGTCTTAGGAACAGCCGAAGCCATACAGATGGCGCGTGACCAGGGTGTAGACCTCGTAGAGGTGTCTCCCAACGCGAGCCCGCCCGTTTGCAGACTGCTCGATTATGGACGATTCCGGTACACGCAGACCAAGCGTGACCGGGAAGCTCGTAAGAGTCAGAAGACGAACGTTGTTCGTGAAGTGCGGTTCAGGCCTCGCATCGCGAACCACGATAGAGACTCAAAGATTCGACGTATCCAGGAACTCCTTAGTGATGGAGCCAAGGTTAAAGTCAGTGTGATGTTCCGTGGTCGAGAGATTACCCACCCTGAACTGGGCGTGTCGATCCTCAGAGGCGTGGCGGAACAGCTAAAAGAAGAAGCAAAACTAGAAACCCCTCCGCTGATGGAGGGCAGACGATTGAACATAATCCTGGCACCCATGGCAGCAGTGCCACCGCCCAAGCCTGCCAAGGTAGCTGAGGAAGAGGAGACCCCCGTTGGCGACCAAGCTAAAGAAGTACAAGCTTAAGACGCACAAAGCGTCTGCTTCTCGTATCCATGTCACAGGCACCGGCAAGATGATGAAGCTCCACGGTTCAAGGAGCCACCTTCGCCGGAAGAAGACCTCCGCCCTCAAGCGGGGTTATGATCAGAAAGAGCCCGTAGCCATCGGATTGGTCCGAAGGTTGCGCAAGCTCATGCCCTATGCCTAAATCGTAAGTAAACCAACAGCTATTGAAGAGGTGCCTCAGTGCCACGAGCTACAAACAGTGTTCCCAAGAAACATCGTCATAAGAAAGTCCTGGAAGCTGCCAAGGGCCATGGAAGCGTCCGACATCGCCATTACCGTCGAGCCAAGGAATCGATGCTACATGCCCTGTCATACGCCTATGCCCACCGACGTGAGCGCAAGGGCGATTTCCGCAAGCTGTGGATACTCCGTATCGGCGCAGCAACGCGGGCACTGGATCTCAGTTACAGCAGGTTCATTCAGGGTTTGACCCTGGCAGGCATCGGACTGAACCGCAAGGTTCTTTCTGAGATGGCCATTGCTCAGCCTGAAGGCTTTGCCAAAGTGGTGGAGCAGGCGCGAGAAGCATTGCCACAGATCTAGATTCCATTCATTGAATAAAAGGAAGAGAGGCCATTACGGCCTCTCTTTTTTATGCCTTAGGCATTTTTGCTTACGGGGTGGTTATACTTTCGCGACCTGACGTTCTTGACCAAGAATCGGAGTGGCCAGGTATTAATGTCGATTGTCGGATATGAAGACACTGAGGTAATTTCCAGAACGTGAATCTATAACAGACAGTGAGGAAGGGCGACGAAGTCGCAGCAAGGGTGCCTAAGGCACTAGACGGGGCTGTCGATCATGATGGCAACGAACAGTATCGCAAGGTACAGCAGCGAGTATTTATAGATGGGTGCAGCCGCCCGAGGTTCCGTCTTGCGGAACAGTTGGATGGCATAGGCGATGAAGATTCCGCCCAAGGCCGTGGCCGTAATCAGGTATCCGTACCCCAGGTTGTCTGAAGCCGTGTACAGAAGGACGGTCAGCATCGTCAGGATCAGCGTGTACATTAGAATGGCCCTGTGTGTGCTGGCTTCCCCTTCAATGACCGGCAACATAGGAATGCCCGCATCGGCGTAGTCGCGTCGGATCAGGAGTGCCAGCGCCCAGAAGTGGGGCGGCGTCCAGAAGAACACAATAGCAAAGAGATAGAATGCCGTGAGGGATAGGCTTCCCGTCACCGCAGCCCAGCCCACCAGGGGTGGTACAGCGCCCGCCGCGCCACCAATGACGATGTTCTGCACCGTGGTCCGTTTCAGCCACTTAGTGTAGATGATGACGTAGAAGAGCGTGCCGCCTATCGCCAGGGACGCCGCAAGCAGGTTTGCGCCCCACCAGAGTAGGCCAAACGATAGGATGTTCAGCACAAGCCCAAACACAATGGCCTGTGGGCCGCCTAGACGCTCACTAGCGACCGGTCTGGTGGCTGTGCGGGCCATGAGTCGATCAATGTCCCTGTCCATCCAGTGGTTGATGGAGCTTGCGCCTCCGGAGGCCAATGCACCGCCGATGAGGACCGTTGCAATCAACCAGACCCCTGGCATACCTTCATCGGCCAGGACCATGCCGCCGAGTGCCGTCAGCAGCAGCAGTGTCATGACCTTGGGTTTAGTCAGGGCAATGTAGTCATTGATCGTCACGCGTAACGGTGATAGCGGCTTTGGCTCCGATGTTACTTCAGGTTCAGTATCCGAAGCCTCGCCTGCAGGCGCTAGGCGATACGCCATCACTGCCATTGCCACGAGATGCATCCAGAGTGCTGTTGCCAGGCTTAAATGGACGACCTGTGCTGTCGAGGCGAAGTCAAACCACGGGTTGGCTGCTCCTGCTATCACCTGAGCGATAACCAGGCCTGCTGCTCCCATGCCCATGCCGGCCAACGCGCGGGATCTGACTTTGTACCGTCGAGCTTTCATTGCGCCGACGATAATGAACAGTCCGCCGATACCTGCTACGACCCTGTGGGACATGTGCTCCCATTGGAGATTGAAGTCCGGCCATCCACCGTCTGTGCACATCGGCCAGTCAGGACAGACGGCGCCGGCGTTCCTCCCCACAATGTAGGTCCCCGATAGAAGGATGATCATGGTAACAGCAGCCATCGCCACTACCCAGTAATAGATGGGGTCTCTAGGAGTCCCACGGGCGGGAAGTGGGTTTTTGAGTATGAGGAGCGTGAGGACAAGCGTTGCAATCAGCACTTCAGCTGCAAAGAGATGGGCGGTCACAACCTGCGCCGGAAGCTCGTTCACCACGGTGATCCCGCCCAGAATGACCTGGACGACAAGAGCAATGACCGCAAAAGTCATGAGCTTGGTGAGGATAGGTGTGCTGCGGTGTTTCCACCAGATGATGAATGCTGACGCGGCAACCAGGAGGCCGACGACGCTGGCAGTCATCCGATGGGAATACTCAATGATGACGTGGTATTCAAACGGCGGGATGATCTGGCCGTGGCAGAGGGGCCAATCAGGACAACCAAGACCGGAGTCGGTTGCACGGACGAGGGCACCAAGAGTGATGAGCCCAAACATCGCCAGAATGGTGACGCCTAGGAGGATGGGCAGTCTTCCTGGGCTTGGAGGCGCGCTCATAGTTGATACCTTGGAGTGAATCTTTGACGTAATTTCACGAGGTTATTATAGCCGAATGCGCTATGTGAAGATTCTGAACAGCGTGCCTAACGTGACAACGGCGAATATTGCTAGTGTCAGACCAGCAAGAAGCAACATTGTGAACACGCGGTGATCAAACTTGAGATGCATGTAGAACATTGCCACAATGATGAACTTGACGATACCCATTCCAACGAAGATGGTTATGAAGGCCTCTTTGCTGATGGCGTCCACGTAGTAGATAGCTACCTCAAAAGCTGTGATCAGCGTGAGGATAACGGCTATCTGTATATATCTAGCAGGTGATGGATGGTCGGAGTCGTGATGCTCCTCTGGTGCCTGTCCACTGTTTGCCATAACGTTTCTCCCTAAGTCCTTGGAATGCCCTGTCGTTACTCCAGGCTGCTGATGAGGTATACGACGGTGAAAATCACGACCCATACAATGTCTACGAAGTGCCAGTAGAGTCCGCACAGTTCAACGTCCAGGCTCTTGGAGGCCGGTATACCGTCCTTGCTCTTGAACGAGAAGATGAACAAGGACATTAACCAGATGACGCCTACGGCTACGTGAGCACCGTGGAAACCCGTTAGCGTGAAGAAGCTGGCGCCGAACACGTTGGTCGATGGCTTCAGCCCCTCGTCTATGAACTCCTTGAACTCAAATACCTGGAACCCAAGGAACGTTGCACCCAGGACTGCCGTTGCCAGAATCCATACGCGGCCTGACACGATGTCTCCGCGCTGGATGGCCGCTAAGGCGAGCACCATTGAGAGCGAGCTGGTCAGCAGAACGAAGGTGCTTGTGCTGGTGACCGGAATGTTCAGGACTTCCTGAGGGGTAGGCCCGGATACGCTTGCGTCCTTGAACAACAGGAACGTTGCAATGAGTGACCCGAAGAACAGGCACTCAGATGCCAGGAACGTCCACATCAACAACTTACGGTGATCTACCCCCGTAGTAGTTGCCAAGGGACCTGTATGTGGTGCTGTCGTGCTATGTGTCGCCACAGTTTTCCTCTTCTTTAGTGGTGCTCTTCCGGTCCGGCCGGTTCAAATATCCAACCATAGACGCCCAGCATGGTGATGGCTCCACCTATGACTGCTAGGTAAGGGTTCACAATGACCAGGCCTGCCATCAGCGCTGCGCCAAAGGCTACGATGATCGGCCAATAGGACGGATTCGGCATATGGATGGTTGCAGGGTCTTCAGCTACCGGTGCAACAGCGTTGGCCGGAGGCTTATCCTGGGCCAACTCAGGATGCTTCTGATCCCAGAAGGGTTCCTTGCTGTAGACCGCAGGTATTGCGTCAAAGTTATAGACCGGCGGCGGGGATGAAATGGACCATTCCAACGTGCGTGCATCCCAGGGGTCGTTCCCAGCGACTTCGCCGTTGCGAAGGCTGCGGACGATGTTGACAACAAAGATGATCATACCAAGGGCCAGGATGATGGCCCCCAAGGACTCCAATTGGTTCAAGAACTCCCAGCCGGAACCCTCTGAGTAGGTATAGATCCGGCGAGGCATCCCCATGATCCCAACAAGGTGCATGGGGCCGAAGGTCACGTTCATGCCGATGAACATCATCCAGAAATGGACAACGCCCAGGCCCTCACCCATCATGCGTCCGGTGAGCTTGGGGAACCAGAAGTAGATACCTGCCATCAGGCCCATGATGCTGCCGCCGAAGAGCACGTAGTGCAGGTGAGCGACGACGAAGTAAGTGTCCTGTTGCTGCCTGTCTATAGGCGGTGCGGCGTGCATGATGCCACTCAGTCCGCCGATGATGAAGAGCGATAGAAATCCTAGTGAGAACAACATTGGGGTCCTGAGATCAAGGGAACCACCCCACAATGTGAATATCCAGTTGAATATCTTGATGCCCGTGGGCACTGCGATGAGCATGGTGCTTGCCGAGAATGCTGCGATGGCCACCGGACCTAAGCCAACGGTGAACATGTGATGCGCCCAAACCGCGAAGCCCATGAAGGCGATTGCCACACCGGCGAACACCACTGCGGTGTATCCGAACAACGGCTTCTTGGAGAACGTGGGCAGAATCTCTGACACGATACCCATTGCTGGGAGAATCAGGATGTATACCTCTGGGTGACCGAAGAGCCAGAAGATGTGCTGCCACAGGAGCGGATCGCCGCCGAACTCTGCTGAGAAGAAGGGCATGTCGAAGAACCGCCAGAACAGCAGCTCAATCAAACCCACCGTCAGAATGGGTAGCGCGAACACAAGCAAGAAGGAAACCACAAGCGCCATCCAGGTGAACACGGGCATCCGCATGAGGGTCATTCCTGGAGCGCGCATGTTCAGGATGGTCACAACGAAGTTCAAGGCTGCGGCAAGGGAGGATATACCCAGCACCAGCAGGCCCAGTGTGAAGAAGTCCATAGAATCGCCAGGAGAGTAGGTACTGGACGTCAGGTTTGCGTAGGCGAACCAACCGGCGTCAGGAGCCCCGCCAAAGACGAAGCTGGAGTTCAACAGGATTGCCCCAAAAAGGAAGAGCCAGTAGCTAAGAGCGTTCAATCGTGGAAAGGCTACATCCCGTGCACCAATCTGTAGGGGAATCAAGAAGTTAAAGAACGCTGCGCCCAAAGGCATGATGGCAAGGAAGACCATGGTGAGTGCGTGCATGGTGAACAGCTGGCTAAAGACTCCAGAACTGATCAGATCAGCATCGGCTGATGCAAGCTGCATGCGTATGAGGAACGCCTCGGAGCCGCCGAGAAGGAAAAAGAGAATGGCGGACACTCCGTAGAGAACGCCTATGCGCTTGTGGTCAACAGTGGTAATCCAGCTCCACACTCCGCTTTCGGAGGGAGCAGCTCCCGCTGCGCCTATCGCTCCTACTGCCGATGCCATGTACTTGCCTCCAAAGACCTGGTCGTTTTACGTATTAGGTTGCCGGGATTAGTCGTTACTTCAAACTCTGGAGATACGCTACCAGAGCGTCAATCTCCGTATCGTTCAGGGCCAAATCCGGGTTGGTATAGATGGGTGCGCTCTTTGACATGATGTTGCCTGGCTTGATGTCTTCCGGATCCTTGAGCCAGGCAGTCAGGTTTACCGTGTTGTTGTCTAATGTTGCGCTGCCCAACGTGAGCCGTGAACCGAAGAGCGAGAGGTTGGGGCCAATGATGCCTACCGCATCGTTCCTCCCGGAGATGGAATGGCAGGCAACGCAACCCTTGCTGGCGAACAGGTCATATCCTGTAGCCGCCAAAGCTGTAGCTGCCGGGGCAGGGCTTTCAAGACCCGATGTCCATGCTGCGAAATCAGCAGGGCTATCAACAATCATTTCAAGTCGCATGTTCGCATGGGAGATGCCACAGAACTCCACGCACTGTCCCAAATACCGACCTTCTGTGCCGGGGTTCGGAGTGAACCACAACGTGTTCGTCCGGCCGGGAATAATATCCTGCTTACCGAAGAGCTGCGGGATCCAGAAGCTGTGGAGCACGTCCGCAGTATTCAGGTTAAAGCCAATCGTCCTATCAGACGGAACGTGTATCTCGTTGGCAGTAACTTGACCGTCTGGATACGTAGCCTCCCACCACCACTGGTGGCCGACGATTTCAATCATGTATGCATCGTCAGGTACGTCGTCAATTGCGAAAATGGTCATCCATGTGGGTACTGAAATAGCAATCAGAATCAACGCGGGGATGATGGTCCATGTAATCTCCATGGCCGTGTTGCCGTGGACCTGTTTCGGAATCCCATCGTTGGGCCGTCGGCGGAACTTGATGACGGCGTACAACAGCAATGTCTCCACGCCAATGAAGACTATCGTTGCAATCACAAAGATAATCTTGTAAAGCCACTGGATATTGTCCGCTACGTCAGACTTGGGCGATATTGTAGTTAGAGGGTTATCCGTGGAACTACACGCGGCAAGAATGGGTAGTAAAGCAATTGCCAGAAGTCAGAGCAGAGCCTTAGGACGGATGTTTTTTAGGTTCGCCATGGGCCTCTCTCATTACCAATATCTGGGCTAAGAAGCTACGGATCCCGTTGCCCTCACTGGGCGATGTGCTTCCAGTATCCCGGGCGCTCCCCTGCCTTTGCAATGTGGTTGTTACACCATTCGCAGCGGCATTTATTCTACCGATGGTGGGAAGCGCAGTCAATGGGTTGGTGAAAAATCGCGCAAACTCAAAATGGTGTAAACCGATACGAGTGCCCACTACCTTGAGCTCATATCTTCAAGAGCGGTCAGATGCCTTGGGGCCTCTACCTTCCAACCGGCGCATCCGTGCATCCTCTTTCTTGAGCATGACCAGGAAGATTGCCGCCAGGGCAGTGAAGTACATCATCGCTCCCGGTATCCACATGATGAGGCCTGCGATGGTCTGGTCGTCTGCCACGCTGATGCCCCATGTGCGAGGCACCGTCTCGTAGTAGGTGTACAACACATCGGGAGTAAGGGTGATGATGCCCGCCAGCACTATGCTCTGGATGGTGGCCAGGAATAAGTAAAGTAGTCGCAGCCCGTACGCAAGGCGCGGGCGGAGCGGCACTGGGTCTATGACCGTCCACCAGAAAAACCCGGCAGCACTGATGAACATGAAGTGTTGGAGTAGGTGAAGCGGCTCGTTCTGTGTGGCATCGTTATAGACCGCCGGTATGTGCCATATCCACAGGGTGAACACAAAGAACAGCCATGCCACCAGGGGCGCTATCAGGAACGACAACACTTTGCGCACCTTCCCCATTTGCAGCAGGGGTATGGCAAAGTTGTACCGCACCACGTCCGGCAACCCTCGCAGGACGGGAACCACCGGGGCGCCAAGCAGGATCAATGGTGGCCCAATCATCATGAGCAGCATGTGTTGGATCATGTGCATCAGGAAAAGGTCGCCTGCCAGCCCATCGATAGGCGAGATTGCTCCCGCCAGCAGCGCCAACCAACCTATGTAGAAGAGTGTTGGCCTCCACCAGGGGAACAGGTTGCCGGAGCGACCCCTGCTCAGCCAAAGACCTCGCGTATACAGGGCAAACAACGCCGAGAGCCCTGCAACGGTGAGGGGATCGAACGTCCAGAGGTTCCAGAACGTGTAGGAACCCTGGTGTTCTACGTGGAGCGAGATGAATAAGTGCATTGTTTGGTGGTCTGCCTGTTCTCTTGATGCCTAGTGTCTAGGCTATGAGTGTATAGCCAGTTCGCCCCCTCCTGCAATGCGTTTGTATTGACAAGAACTTACGTTCTAATTTATGATGAATATACCGAGCGAGGGAGGGGCCCATGACTGACGATGTTCGTTATGAGGAGACAGAGTGCCGCAGTGCGCTCAACCGCGTTCACGGGATGGGCTTCAAGTGGTCGCTCAACCTCTATCGAGGGTGCGTCCACGGCTGCCACTACTGATTCGCCCGTCGATACAACTCCTACGCGGACCTCGATCCCGGCAACGACTTCTCCGGCCTTGTCTTTGTGAAAACCAACGTGGTGGACGTCCTCAAAGAGGAGCTATCACTCCGTTCATGGGTCAGCGAGACGGTCGCGATAGGCACGGCCTGCTCCGATGTATCGGGGCCCCATTCTACAAATCGAATTGTTAAACCGTTGCGTACTTCATGAATAACAACATCCTAGCAGAGGAACCGCTACACTCTCTTCATGCCTATCAAGCTACTTCCAACCAAGCAAGCCATAGCGGCCATAATTGCCCTGGTCATGGCTTTGGTGTTGGCCGCTTGCGGCAGCGACCCTGCCCCGGACCAGCCCTTCTCCCCGATAATCGACCCACCACCAACAGCCATTCCTGGCGCAACTGCCACGCCAACGCCCTTCTCGGCGAGGGCAGCCCCAACATCTGACGCGACAAGCCTTGTGGCTACGCTTTTGCCGACGCAAGACGCTCCAAAAGCAGCGCCCGTACCTACCGTAGCCGCCCCCTTCATCCCCATCCCCCCGGCCCGAGACCTCGTTGCACTGGCCAGGCGATTCAAGCCTGGTGTGGACGCCGGGCTGGCCACCTTCCCCGTGGTGTCAGCGTCAGACGTAGGAAGTTCGGAGCGGTTCTGGCTGTTAGACCTTGCTGGGCCAAAGCTTGGGCAGCTCAATGCCACACTACGATTCGTGACACCCCACGCCGCCTGGTACGTGGGCGAAAGCGACTCCGTTGCGCAAGCAGACCTTGAAGCCGCAGCGGCCATATTTGAAAATGTGGTCTATCCGCAAGTGACGATGGCCGTGCTTGGCTACGTGCCTGAGCCATCGGACATCGGCCCCGGCGCGCGCATTGCTTTGCTCAATACGCGACTCAGCGGCGCTGCCGGGTACTTCGCCTCGGTAGACTTGTACAACGAGGGTGTCTACGAGTACACCAACAACCGCCCCATGCTCTATCTGGAAGCTGCAGCGCTGCGCTCTCGTGGCAACGCGTTTACAAGCCTCGTGGCCCATGAGCTCCAGCACTTGCTGCACTCCTATATCGACCCTACGGAAGGCACATGGGTGAACGAGGGCATCTCAGAAGCTGTGTCCCACCTGGTCGTGCCATCCTTCCGCGCTACACCCCCTGGCGGTCGCTTGGAGCTGTCCTTGACCAGATGGCCTGACCACACCGTCGGCCTGGGGGGCTACTACGCTACCGCCAACCTCTTCTTTCGCTACATGAACAACCGCTATCAGGGCCTGTCCGGGCTCATTGCCCAGCCCGCAGATGGCATCGATGGTATTGAAGCGTTCCTGAGCGATGTCGGTCGAGGCGAGGACTTCGCCACGGTGTTCCAGGATTGGGCCACGGCCAACCTCCTTGGCGATGCCGGTTCCGACGTCTACTCGTACGGCGATGGCGCAGGGGTCCGGAGCGTCGTCCCCCCTCGTTCAATAAGCGATGGCGACACGTTGGAGGGCACAGTAGTTCCGTTCGCCGCCGACTACGTCACGCTGGATCTGCAACCTGGCACGTCGACGCTGCGGTTCGAGGGTCAGGCCACCAACGTCATCCTTCCAACCACTCCTTACAGCGGGAACTTCTGTTGGTGGAGCAACCGCGGCGATTCTACTCACACGCGGCTAAGCCAGGAAATCGACCTCAGCAGTGTCAGCGAGGCTACCCTGCGATTCAACGCCTGGTACAACCTGGAAACGCCCTGGGACTTCCTCTATGTCACCGCATCTCGTGATGGCGGTGCAACGTGGGACATGCTGCCTGGTAATCACACAATCGCGGATAATCCCGTAGGAACCAGCTACGGCCCCGGCCTCACGGGCCAGAGTGATGGACCGAGTAATGGATGGGTGCAGGAAACGATGGATCTGACACCCTACGCGGGTGGTCGAGTGATGCTTGCCTTTGAGCAGGTGTCCGACGATGCCATCAACCTCGACGGCGCTTGTTTGGATGACATCGAGGTGCCTGAAGTCGGCTTCTTCGATGATGCCGAGACGGACGGCCTCTGGGACGCGGAAGGGTTCGTTCGTATCGACAACGTCCTGCCCCAGACCTTTAGTGTGCGGATCATCATTGCCAAAGACAATGGTGTGGTAGATGTGAAATTCATGCAGCTGGATGGCGCCAACAACGGCTCGATCCAACTGGACATCGACGCGGACGACATCCAGCGTGCGACGGTCATCGTGTCGTCGCTGACCCGCTACACGGGCCAATCTGCCGGTTACACCCTTACCCTGGTTGACGGAATCCAATAGCTATTACACTTCTAGCGTTGCTATAATGGGTTATTCGGCGTGTCTCGCTCTCCAGCGGGCCGCACCACTGACCACGAAAGGGGAGCAATGGCACAGAGCACAATCCGATTGACAGAACTTGCCCACTGCGCAGGCTGAGCCGCCAAATTTAGCCCAGAGGATCTGGGCATCATTTTGAGCCAACTGCCCAAGCATACGCACCCAAATCTCCTGGTTGGTGTGGAAACCGGCGACGATGCTGCTATCTATCAACTCACCGACGATGTGGCGATCATCCAGACCGTGGATTTCTTCCCGCCAATCGTGGATGACCCGTACATGTACGGGCAGATCGCTGTAGCAAACTCCCTTAGCGATGTCTACGCCATGGGCGGCAAGCCCATCCTGGCGCTGAACATCGTTGGATTTCCGGTGACGCTTGATAAGCAGATACTGACGGACGTCCTTCGCGGCGGCTACGACAAAGCTGGTGAAGCCAATGTGGTCATCGCTGGTGGCCACACCGTGGATGACCCTGAACCGAAGTATGGCCTGGCCGTCACGGGCGTCATCAAGCCCGGTGATCAGATCACCAATTCCGGCGCAATTCCCGGCGATGTGCTCATCCTGACCAAACCCATCGGCACGGGCATCATCACCACGGCAGGCAAAGCTAAGCTAGCTCCGGAGTCGGTCATCAATGGCGCCGTCAGGGTGATGGCGGAGTTGAACGATAAGGCCGCTGAAGCCATGTTGGAAGTTGGCGTCCACTCCTGCACGGACATAACCGGGTTCGGCCTGATTGGCCACTTGAACGGCATGACCAATGGGAGCAAAGTGGCTGCACGATTGCGCCTGAGCGATGTCCCTGTCTTTGATGGCGTTTGGGACCTGCTTTCGCAGGACACTGCCCCCGGCGGGACCCACCGAAACCTGAAGTCCGCGCTGGCGTTCACGCGTTGGGACGATAGCATCTCCGAGGATGCGAAGCTCCTGATGTGTGACGCTCAGACCTCCGGCGGCCTGCTGCTGTCAGTGGCCCCGGACAAGGTGGGCGCCATGATGAATGCACTGGAAGCCCGAGGCGTCATGGGCAAGAACATCGGTGAGATCATCGAATCCACCGAGCCCTATATTGAGATAGTCGCCTAGATAGACTCCCATTATCCTGAACACCAAGAAGACCCGCTCAATTTGAGCGGGTCTTCTTTTTAACTACTTGTTCTAAGGCCTAAAGCCCGCATTGCCTCCGGCGGAGACTAAAGCCATGTGTCGCTGAGGCGAGGGGACTAAAGCCTCGGCCCCTCTGGCCTGCAGGCCAGTCTCAGACATGTGCCCCCGGCATATTACTTAAGCCCGTATTGCCTCCGGCGGAGACTAAAGCCATGTGTCGCTGAGGCGAGAGGACTAAAGCCCCGGCCCCTCTGGCCCGCAGGCCAGTCTCCTGCATACGCGTTAAGCGGCTCGGACCTGAA
>Ga0114999_10001222_pt1 | contig 36056 bp, 35 predicted proteins | sample ArcticOcean_MG_C_3_FD_89820 | JGI IMG/M metagenome (GOLD analysis project Ga0114999, IMG submission 89820) | Marine microbial communities from western Arctic Ocean - ArcticOcean_MG_CB8_126 | ecosystem: Environmental > Aquatic > Marine > Oceanic | place: Arctic Ocean: Canada Basin | collected...
GCTGTGATCACAGTACCAGCATATTTCAATGATACCCAACGGCAAGCCACTCAGGATGCAGGCCAAGTTGCAGGGCTAGAAGTACTGAGAATCATCAATGAACCAACGGCAGCTGCACTCGCTTACGGGCTAGGCAAATCGGAAGAAGAAGTCATCGCGGTATATGACCTTGGAGGTGGGACTTTTGACATCTCCATCCTGGAATTAGGCGATGGGGTTTTCGAAGTCAAATCCACTAATGGGGATACTTTCTTAGGAGGAGATGATTTCGATCAGCGCATCATAGACTGGGTATGCGACGAATTCAAAAAAGAGAACACAATAGATCTTCGACAAGACCGAATGGCACTACAAAGGCTCAAAGAGGCTACTGAAAAAGCCAAAGTCGAACTATCCACTCTAATGCAAACCGAGATAAATCTGCCGTTTATCACAGCTGATGCCAATGGTCCAAAGCATTTGGTCATGACGCTTCAAAGGGCACAATTGGAAAAATTAGTAGAAGATCTAATTCGAAGAACAGCAGAACCATGCAATAACGCTATACGGGATTCTGGCTTCACTAAGCAACAAATCAGCGAGGTAATATTGGTAGGTGGAATGACAAGAATGCCGGCGGTTCAGCAGATGGTGGTCGATTTATTTGGGAAAGAACCAAATAAAGGAGTAAATCCCGATGAGGTAGTGGCACTGGGAGCAGCTATACAAGGTGGTGTACTGAATAAAGAAGTGCAAGACATTCTGTTACTTGATGTAACCCCTCTGACTTTAGGCTTAGAGACGCTGGGTGGAGTTTTTACGCCTCTCATCCAGAGAAATACCACAATCCCTACACGAAAAGAAGAAACATTCTCAACAGCGGTAGATAACCAACCAAGTGTTGAAATCCATGTCCTGCAAGGAGAACGCTCAGTCGCGACTGGTAATAAATCAATTGGAAAGTTTATTTTAGATGGCATCCTGCCGGCTGCCAGAGGTACACCTCAAGTTGAAGTCGCATTCGATATCGATGCCAACGGAATACTTAACGTCTCAGCAAAGGACAAGGCCACCGGTAAAGAACAAAGAGTGACCATCCAAACCAGTTCCGGGTTAAGCGATGATGATATAGATCGGATGGTTAAAGATGCAGCACAATATGCTGATGACGATCAGAGACGAAAAGAAAGTATCGAAATTAGAAACCAAGCGGATAGTGCAATATATAGTGCCGAGAAGCTTATAACTGAAAATGAAGACAAGGTAACTGAGGAAATAAAAGACAACATCCAAAACGCCATACACGAGCTCCGTACTGCTTTGGAAGGGGAGGATACTGACGTAATATCACAAAACCTTCAGACATTAACTGAAGCTGTTCAAGCGTTAGCGGCCCAAATGTACGCTTCCGCAGATCCTGATTCTAACCAAGCCTCTCAGAGTGATGAGGCAAGCGATGAAGATGACAGCAAAACCGTAGAGGGTGAATATCGAGAATTATAGCTTGGTTATCTCAAAATGAAATCTCAATTCTAGACCATACAACTGTCAAAATTGGATATATACTGGTGGCTCTCAGCCTTGTGAAATCATTCTTTATTATGTTATTATTCCGCCACAAAGAGTAAGGTCACGAAGTATTAGCTTTGGAGGTGTCTCAATGGTGCCATCGACAGAAGAATCCGTCGCACAATCAGAACTACCTGACACTACGTCTATTGTACCGGTGTCTCAGGATCCCCTCGCCGCTCATTTCCTTGGAAGATTGACCGAACTCGAATCACTGCGCCAAACTTATGAATCATCAGCGCAATTGGATTTGGTCCTCTTACAAGCGGTTAAGAAAAGCATTTACTCGACTCTCAGGGATTGCAAAGAAGTCGGCGTCGGCGAAGAAGCAGACAAACTGCTCCTTGATCTGGCAAAAGGGAAAATCTAACTTATTGCGAAACCTCACCCGGAGAATATATGAGGTAGAGATTCCCTTAGTTGCTGCACACTGCTTTGAGCAGCCTGCCAAGTGAAACCCACTACCTCCTCGGTAATACTTGGAAAGTTTGACGTGTCATCCCTCAACGAGGTTATGCCATATTGAACTGCATACTCCGACGGCACAACATCAGACAATTCTGTGTTGTTCATAACTCCAAATGCTAGAGCCCATCCTCTCGCTACCGCCCATATATCGTATCCACCACCACCTAGTGCTAGCCAAGGATATTTCATGGCACTGAATTGGCTTACTATGCTTCCAAACCCTTGAACCGATAGCATAAGATGGGTTATAGGATCATAAACGTGACTATCTAGCCCTAGTTGGGTAACAATTACATCAGGCGCAAAATATTCTATAACTGGAGGAACTATTTCATGGAAAGCCCAGGTATACACAGCGTCTCCAGAATAAGGAGCTAACGGTAGATTCACCGTATAGTTGTGCCCTTCTCCGATACCCGTCTCATTGGTGAATCCTGTTCCAGGAAAGAGATACTGTCCATTTTCATGGATCGAGATAGTGAGTACTCTATCTGAATTGTAAAATGCATCTTGAACTCCATCTCCGTGGTGAGCATCAATATCTATATAGGCAACGCGCAAACCTGCTTCAAGGAATTTGTGGATCGCCATCACAGGATCATTGAAAACACAAAACCCTGAAGCCCTATCAGCCATCGCATGGTGCCACCCACCACCGGGGCTAAATACTCGCTCGGCGGAGCCATCGAGTATGAGTTCGGCAGCAACAATAGATCCTCCCACTATTTCAGAGCAAATGTGAAACATGTTTTTAAAAGCAGGTGTATCACCAGAAGAATGAAGCCCGAAAACCTCAGGGCTAGGAGAAGACGGATCTGCACTGAATCTCCGCACTGCTTGAATATACCTAGGCGTATGATATAGATTTAGCTCTGGTTCCAACGCCAACCTAGGTGCCACAAGATGCGCTTTGCCGTCACCCAAAAGCCCGTACGCATCCATCAACTCGTAGGCATATCTGACCCGTACAGGCTGCTGAACATGTCCCTCACGCAATGAGTAAGAGGCAAGTGATTCGCTATAAACCAAAGAAACTCGCGAATGCTGCATATCACACTCCGATATTTCAACCAACTATGAACGCCCATCATTCATAGTTGCATCACCGTGCTGACAAGGTTAGTTCAGTCAAGCCAATTCGTCCAAATTACGTCAGTCTTAGCTGCCATAATGAAATCATTCTTATGGAGGTTTCTAATCTTATGAGTCCACCATGTTACGACCAGTGAGCCGAATTCTGTAACGAGCCGAGGATGATGTCCTTCCCCCTCTGCCAATGCACCAATTCTAGTAGTCAAATCTAATGCTTCTTGGAAATTTTTTACTCTGTAGTGTCGTGTCAATCTAGGGATTTGGCCCTCTTCGACCAAACTCCATTCAGGTATTTGTGGCATAAGTAATGAGACTTCCTCTGATGTAACAGAAGGTGAGTCGCGTCTACATGCGACACATTTTTGAGAAGTAAGTGTATCCACTATGAGCCTCCTGATAGTGACTTTGAAGGTGAAGATTAGCTGCCATTATAAAGTAGTTTCAAGATAACGACGCTATTCCCATCCCTGTGCTTGGAGCCACCGAACGGACTCGAACCGTTGACCTGCTGTTTACGAAACAGCTGCTCTACCACTGAGCTACGGTGGCTGACAATACCCCTTAAACAGCTTCGCTGGGCCTCTAAAAGAAAACTACCTTAACTTTCTCAATATTTCCGTACCCATCTCAACAGTACTCAAATAGTCTGAGGCATCACTAGCAATATCAGCTGTCCTATACCCGGCACGAAGCACTTCCGAAACGGCATCTTCTATTGCCTTTGCTTCTGTACCCAAGCCCATAGAGTATCGAAGCATAAGCGCTGCACTTAATATAGAAGCAGTCGGATTAGCTAATCCCTTACCTGCAATATCAGGGGCACTACCATGAATAGGCTCATATAACCCAGGGGTTCGAGTACCTTCATTCAGATCGGGAACCCCTGCCAAACTGGCCGATGGAAGCATCCCCATAGACCCCGATACAACAGCAGCCTCATCAGTTAAGATATCGCCAAACATATTTTCAGTCACCACGACATCAAATCTTCTCGGGTTAGACACCAATTGCATTGCGGCAGTATCTACCAACATATGTTCGAGTCCAACATCTGGATATCCGACCGCAACCTCAGTTGCTACTTGACGCCACAGTCGAGAAGTTTCAAGAACGTTAGCCTTATCTACCGATGTTACAAATTTTCGACGACCCTTTGCTAGTTCAAAAGCAACCTGAACTATTCTCCTAATTTCTATCTCGCTATATTTTAGCGTATCGACTGACTGACGACCTTTTGCAGTTTCCCATCGTTTCTTAGGTTTCCCAAAATACAACCCCCCAGTAAGCTCACGAATTACTAAGAAGTCAGCCCCTCTCAAGATTTCTGGTTTTATAGGGCTCGCATGTATCAACTCTGGGTAAACTTGTACCGGTCTAAGATTCGCAAAAAGTTTCAAATGGCGACGAATCCCCAATATCCCGTCTTCAGGGCGCACAGAAGCAGACGGGTCGTCCCATTTAGGTCCTCCTACAGCACCAAACAGCACAGCATCAGCTTTCCCGGCTATTTTCGCCGTTTCGGAAGGTAAGGCTGTCCCAAAATTATCTATAGCAATTCCACCAACTTCACCATACTCAAAGGCGAAGTTATGTCCATATAATTCGCCCACCTTGTTCAGGATTTTCACGGATTCTTTGGTAACCTCTGGGCCAATACCATCTCCGGGCAATACCGCCACTGAAAATTTCATAAACATCCTCGCATTCACATTGTGGAACAACTCTTAGACTTAACTATATATTCTCCTCGAATGCCTTGATTTTTCCCTCGAGTTGCAAGGTCAACCCGATATCGTCCAAGCCCTTTAATAAGCAGTTGCGTCTAAATTCGTTAGTTTTAAATGGCACTCGGAACCCCTGACTGTCTGACACCTCAAGCGCCTCTAAATCAACAGTTACTTGACAACCTGCTTGAGTAACGGCTTTATCCATTATCTCCCGAACAACGTCTTCCGGAAGAACTACCGGAAGCATTCCGTTCTGGAAACAGTTATTATGGAATATATCAGCAAAACTCGGTGCGATAATCACTTTAAATCCGTAATCCAGCAACGCCCAAGGAGCATGTTCTCTAGACGAGCCACTGCCAAAATTCTTGCCAGCAACTAGTATAGTGCCCCCTTCATAGCCTGGCTTATTCAATTCAAAATCAGGATCTAGTCGGCCATCTGGCAAAAATCTCCAGCCAGGTTGCGAAAACAGAAACTGACCGAAACCTGTACGTTCGATTCGCTTCAAATACACAGCTGGAATAATTTGATCGGTATCGACATTTTCTCTATCTAATACAGCAACCACACCAGTCATTCTTATGAACGGCTCCATCATCAACTCCTCGAAAAATCAATATCTCCCCTTTATTCCCATTCTCTGATATCAACGAAATGCCCTGATATAGCTGCTGCTGCTGCCATCTCTGGGCTAACTAAGTGGGTGCGCCCCCCTGGTCCTTGCCTGCCTTCAAAGTTTCTATTTGAGGTTGAGGCAGACCGTTCACCAGGTTGAAGGATATCAGGGTTCATGCCTAAGCACATTGAACAACCCGCTTCCCTCCATTCAAATCCCGCTTCCATAAATATTGTATCTAACCCTTCTTGCTCAGCCTTAATCTTAATCGCAAACGATCCAGGAACCACCATTGCACTAACCCTACCGTCTACCGTTTTCCCTCTCACTACCTCTGCTGCTGCTCTCAGATCTTCTATGCGAGAATTGGTACAAGACCCAATGAACACTTTATCAAGCATTATTTCACTAATCGGGGTATTCGGCTCTAATTGCATGTAATTCAGAGCGCGCTGAGCTGCCGCCTTCTCACTAGCATCCTGGATCTTTTCAGGATCTGGCACCTTACCGGTAATAGAGGTAACCATCCCAGGATTAGTCCCCCAACTGACAAACGGTTCAAGCTTTGAAGCATCAATTTCGATCACTGTATCAAAATGAGCTCCGGGGTCGCTTGCAAGCAATCGCCAATTCTCAATTGCTTCGTCAAAAAGATCTCCTTGAGGTACCTGTGGCCTGCCTCTCATATATTCGAAGGTCGTTTCATCTGGTGCTATCATCCCTGCTCGTGCACCCGCTTCAATCGACATATTACACACTGTCATCCTACCCGCCATTGACAATTGCTGAATGGCCTCTCCAGTGTATTCAATAACATGCCCAACTCCTCCCCCAACCCCAATCTGGCCAATTATAGCAAGTATAAGATCTTTTGCAGCCACCCCGAACGGTAAATCACCATTCACTCTAATTTCCATGTTCTTTGGTTTTTCTTGTACCAAACACTGCGTAGCCAATACATGCTCAACCTCAGATGTACCGATACCTAACGCAAATGCCCCAAATGCTCCATGAGTAGAAGTATGACTGTCTCCACACACTATTACTTTACCTGGCTGTGTATACCCCTGTTCTGGGCCAATCACGTGAACAATACCTTGGCTTGCGCTGAACATATCAAAATATTGGATACCAAAATCCCGAGCATTGGTATCTAGAGCCTCTATTTGTCTCCGAGAAATATCATCAGCAATAGGTAAGGAGCGATCTGTTGTAGGCACATTGTGGTCAACTGTGGCAACGGTGAGCTCAGGGCGGCGCACCTGTCTTCCTGCAAGACGCAAACCTTCAAAGGCTTGAGGGGAGGTGACTTCGTGGACCAAATGCAGGTCAACATAAAGTGTGGTGGGTTTACCTTCACCTTCGTCAACGATATGGGCATCCCAAATCTTGTCAAACATAGTTCTCGCCATACAAAAAACCTCTGCTTTCTTATTGGGGCTTATTTTGTCTCTGGAGTTATTCGTCGATAGCCCGATCATTTTCGATCGAGATAATCCGATTAAGGGCATTCATATATGCACGAGCACTAGCTACGATAATATCCGTAGATGCCCCTCTGCCAACGTATGTCTCGCCGCTACTTTCGACTCTAATACTTACGTCTCCTACGGCATCTAATCCTTCAGTTATAGATTTGACAGAGTATTCCACTAATCGACTAGGTATTTGCACAATACGATTTATGGCATTACAAACGGCATCCACAGGGCCAGCACCGGTGGCTGCATCTCGTAAAATTTCATCTCCAGGGCCAACTATTTGTACTGTGGCTGTCGGCATAGATGTATCTCCACTCGATACTTGAACATGGGCGAGACGAAAAGTTGCCGAATCCGTAATAGCCCGTCGTTCCTCTGCCATTAATGCTTCCAGATCTCGATCAGTCACTTCCTTTTTCTTGTCTGCTAGGTCTTTAAACGCTCTAAAAGCATTATCTAGTTCTTCTTTGTCAAGATTATACCCAATTTCTTCTAGCCTAGATCTAAGGCCAGCCCTACCAGATAACTTTCCCAGTACAATTGCATTACTAGGCCACCCCACTTCGGTAGGCTCCATAATTTCAAAAGTTGTTCGTTCCTTTATAACTGCGTCTTGGTGAATACCCGAGGCATGCCTGAAAGCATTCACCCCCACAATAGCTTTATTGGGCTGTACCACAAAGCCAGTTACATCGCTAACCAAACGGCTTGAATTATAAAGATGGCGCGTATTAACCCCAGTACTAACCCCCAACGCATCACCCCTGGTGTGAATGCCCATTACAACCTCTTCGAGAGAAGCATTCCCTGCACGTTCGCCTAAACCATTTATACATGCTTCTACCTGTCGCGCACCTACTGCTACCGCCGCCAAACTATTAGCAACGGCCAAACCCAAATCGTTGTGGCAATGCACACTTACCCGAGCTTTATGAATATTCGAGACATTCTCAAATATGCTCTGTATTAAGCGAGCAAATTCCTCGGGAAGGGCATAGCCCACTGTATCTGGAATGTTAACTGTGGTAGCTCCGGCAGCAATGGTAGCTTCAAGCATTGTGTAAAGATATTCAGGGTTAGTTCTAGTGGCATCCATAGGGGAAAATTCCACATCGTTTACATAGCTTTTTGCTCGCCTAACCATCTCAACTGCCATATCCATCACCTCCTCGCGATTTCTACGAAGTTGATGCATTAGGTGTATATCTGATGTGGAAAGAAATACGTGTATTCGTGGGGTAGCTGCTCCACGAATTGCCTCAGCAGCACGATCAACATCATCAGGATTAGCCCTGGCAAGAGAGGCAATAGACGCCCCTCGTATTTTCCCTGCTATAGCACTGACAGCTTGAAAATCTCCAGGGGAGCTAGCAGCAAAGCCAGCTTCAATCACATCGACGTTCAGTTTTTCTAATTGCTCAGCTATTTCAATTTTTTCGTTGACTGTCATAGCTGCTCCAGCAGCCTGTTCACCATCTCGCAAAGTGGTATCAAATATCAACACTTTTTCTGATTGCATAACGTCCTCTTTGATTCCCAAAATATGTACAAGACATTGTATTCATCAGTGGAAAGCATTCGGTTGTCGGCAACAGCCACGGCAAAATCACTTCCCGCAGTTACCCTTAACTAAATAGCTCAGTTCGTGGGTAGCGAATTTATCGGTCCTCGCGCAACTTGGATCAAAGGGACACGTAGCCCACTGCCGGAGAAACACCACTGCACGGTACTCCCTAGCGACGGACTACGCCAACAACCCCTGCTATTAACATTATCAAGCAACACCTTTCGTCTAAGAGCACTTACTCGTCCATATAGCTCAAGGGCGTAGGAATGGCATCATACCTCGAAGTTCTTTTCCAACTGCTTCAATAGGGTGTTCCAATTCTTGTTCCCGAAGCTGAAGAAATCGATGTCTCCCTTCGTCATTTTCTGCTATCCACTCCCTAGCGAATGTCCCATCTTGAATCTCTTTCAGAACTTCTTTCATGCGCTCTTTCACCGAACTATCGATAATTCTTACACCTCTGGTGTAATCTCCATATTCGGCCGTGTCGCTAACCGAATACCGCATGTACTCCAAGCCTCCTTGATATAACAAGTCCACTATTAGTTTCAATTCGTGCATAACTTCGAAATATGCCGATTCTGGCTGGTATCCTGCTTCTGTTAAGGTTTCGAATCCTGCTTTAACTAATGCAGAAACACCCCCACACAGAACTGTTTGCTCTCCAAATAAATCCGTTTCGGTTTCTTCTTGAAATGTCGTATCCAAAACTCCGGCACGAGTACAACCAACCCCCCGAGCGTACGCGAGTCCAACTTCATATGCTAATCCTGAAGGGTTCTGAGATACAGCGATTAGCCCAGGTACCCCGGAACCTTGAGTATACACTTCTCTCATACGATGCCCAGGCGCCTTAGGCGCTACCATACATACATCAACATCAGCGGGCGGGGTGATCTGTTGATAATGGATATTGAATCCGTGGGCAAACATCAATGTTTTGCCACTTTTCATTTTATCTGCAATAGATTCTCGGTAGATCCTGGCTTGCGAAGTGTCTGGGACCAACATCATTATGATATCGGCCTCCTCTGCTAACTCTGAAACGGTCGATACAGATAACCCTGCCTCTTCGGCTTTTCCCCAGCTAGTACTGCCTTTATATAGTCCAACTTTGACGTTCAACCCACTGTCTTTCAGATTCAAGGCATGGGCATGCCCCTGACTCCCGTAGCCTACTATTCCTATGATTTTATCCGAGATCAAATCCATATTCGCGTCACTGTCGTAATACATCTTAGCCATCATTCACCCTTTTCTTTCCTTACAAGACGCTTATATCAACGGCATCCCGCGAGGAATAGCTATTCTTCCGGTTCTCATAATTTCAACGATACCGAAAGTCTCCAGCAGCGTCAAAAGAGAATCCACCTTATTTTCGTCCCCAGTGACCTCTATGATCACCGAACCAATAGTTACATCCACTATATTTGCTCGGAATATATCTACCAATTGAATTATCTCACTTCTTGTTTCTGGTGAGCTTGCCACTTTTATCAAGGCAAGTTCGCGTGTCACTGAAGCAAGCCCAGTCATATCAGTTACTTCGATTACCTCTATGAGCTTATCTAGCTGTTTACGAACTTGGTCAATTGTGGCGTCATCACAATCCACAACGAAAGTCATTCGAGACAAGCCAAGTTGCTCACTGTGCCCCACAGCAAGGCTAACGATATTGTAGCCCCTGCGCCTGAACATGCTACTGACGCGGTTGAGCACCCCAGGTCTGTCCTGAACTAAAGCTACAATGGTATATTCATGGGCTGCTGCAGTCATCTAGGCAGGTTCCTCAATTTCGGTTGGTTCTTCCATAAGTTCATAAATACTTTGGCCTGCTGGTATCATAGGGAACACGTTCTCTTCTTGTTCCACCCTAAAGTCAATTATAACTGTCCCTGGGGTATTCATAGCTTGGCGGATAGCACCTTCCACATCAGCTGAATTGTCCACCCGAATTCCAGTTAATCCATAGGCGTCCGCTAGCTTAACGAAATCAGGATTACCCGTATAATGGGTTGCTGTGTATTCACTTTCGTAGAAAAACTCCTGCCACTGGCGAACCATACCCAAGAAATTATTATTCATAATAGCGAACTTGACTTCTATATTATTCTCGGCAATTGTCGCCAACTCAGATAAGGTCATCTGGAATCCACCGTCCCCTGCAATTGACCACACAACCTTATCCGGTCGTGCAACTTTTGCTCCCATTGCTGCGGGGACTTCAAACCCCATAGTGCCCAGACCTCCCGAAGTAATAAGGGTTCCAGGTTCTTCAAAAGTGCAATGCTGTGCTGCCCACATCTGATGCTGCCCCACTCCGGTCACAATAATGGCCTGAGAATTTGTTATTTCCGAGATTTTCTGGAGAATCTGTTGTGGCAAAAGCTTCTGTGTGTTACGGATTTTCAGAGACGGGTGTTCATCCCGCAATCCTTCCAAGCGCCGCATCCATTCTGCATGGCTCTTTTGCTCCACCAGTGGAATCAATTTTTCAATACTGCTTTTTAGGTCACCAACAACACCCACGTTAGTTGGAACAGTTTTCCCAATCTCAGAAGCATCTATATCAAAGTGAATTTTCTTCGAGTCAGGGGCAAATCTGCTTATGTCCCCAGTCACACGATCATCAAATCTTGCCCCAAGACTCAAAATCACATCTGCTTCATGAAGCGCGTAGCTTGCCCAAGCGACCCCATGCATGCCTGGCATACCCATGCTCAGAATGTGGCTCTCGGGGAAACAGCTAATACCTAATAGGGTGGTAATAACAGGTATCTGTGCCTTTTCTGCCAGCATTTTCAGCTGCTGAGTCGCCTGCGATAACAACACGCCGTGCCCTGCCAGTATCACCGGGCGTTTTGCCGCATTCACCACGACTGCTGCAGATTCAACATCTTTCATATCCGGATCAAACGCAGGACGATAACCTGGAAGGTCACAAGAGTCAGGATAGACGAAATCTGCCTCTTCTGTAAACACATCTTTAGGTATATCCACGAGCACTGGTCCTGGACGCCCGGTCCGCGCTATATAGAAAGCTTCTTTGATGGCGCCAGCAATTTCTGATGCGTGCATAACCAAGTAGTTATGCTTTGTCACAGGAAGGGTGACACCTGTGACATCAGTTTCCTGGAATGCGTCCTTGCCAATACCTGCCCTAGCTACCTGCCCTGTAATAGCGACCAATGGCACGGAGTCCATCATAGCGTTTGCTAGACCTGTGACAAGATTAGTAGCCCCAGGGCCAGATGTCGCCCAACACACTCCCACATTTCCGCTAGCTCGAGCATAACCATCCGCAGCCATTGCCGCTCCCTGCTCGTGCCGTACTAGTATGTGGTTGATCTGCGGGTATTGAGGAAGGGTGCCATAAAGCGGCAGCATAGCCCCACCTGGAAGCCCAAAGATATCAGTCACACCTTCTTGAAGTAATGCTTCGCAAACTATCTGACCACCTGTAAGCTTCATTTGAGGTACCTCTTACCTAGCATCGCTTAGTCCATAATCTAGTGAAACGTGGCATCCTATCCCATAGGAAGTAGTACTAATAATTCACATATTGTACAGAGGTGTAAGTGTAACACAACCCATCTCAGTCGTCATCTGAGAGGCAAAGTGGCTCGAAATAGGCGCACACCACGGTCCTGAAAATAACAACTACTGAAATGGTGCTAAGGTTGATTATAGATATATCTTTGCTCTTCTTTAACAGTGGCATCCGGGCTTTTATTATACAGTATGAGTAATAGATCCAAGCGCGCCCGCAATTTAACTAACCACTTTGCTAGCCAAATCCATAAGTATCAGACAGCCGCAATAAATGACCCAAGTGCATCCATATATTGGCTCATGCCTCGCAAGAATATAGTGTTATGCCCAGCATTCGAAATAATAGCAATCTCCTTAACCTTGGAAGAAACCATATCCTGCAACTCCCAGGCACTCTCAACAGACACCGTACTGTCGAGTTCTCCGTGTATGCTGAGTAATGGAAGATGTATTCGTTTCAATTTCGCCGCGTGGCTAACTTGAAGGCTAACTAACGTGGATCTGTCCATTGAACCCTGAAACCAACGATCCCATCCCTTCGAACCACCGGATCCACTCTCAATAATTACCCCATCAAAGTAATCCTGATAATAAGCCGCAAGTTCTAACGCTGGAGCAGCGCCGAGCGACCTTCCCATAACAAAGACTTTACCAGTGAATGATTGTCGCTCCAAATATTCCCTAAAATACCTGTAAACATGATGAGCGTCTGAAAGCATCCTTGAATACGTAGGGGTTCCGTAGCTAGAGCTATACCCCCGATATTCAGCAGCGAACAAGTTGATACCATGCTCATACATGTGGGGATATAGATTGTTATAATCGCTAGCCACTTCACCGTTACCATGGAAAAAGAGGATAACGGGAGATGCTTTGGCTTGCAGGAAGAACCTGCAAGCCAAAGCGATCCCTGATTCGGTCACTAAATGGCTGCTTGCCCCATCAGGGAGTGGGTCCCATCTGCCAAACATACTAGGTATGCCATCCGAATCCAGATGGAACATACGAGAAGCGATATCCGCCCTATCAAGAAGAGTATAATCCGGCACAACCATAGATAATACCATCAGGTAACTGTTTCAAGCCTGGAGTTTATAGCCCTTTGTCTGCGATTAGTGCAGCGAAATCTGATATACGGGTTGCGTATCCCCATTCGTTATCGTACCAGCCGACCACTTTAACCATCGTATCATCTACAACAATAGTGGTGAGGCCGTCGATTATGCAACTGTGGGGGTTACCTTTGAAATCGCTGCTAACAAGAGGTTCTTCAGTATAGTCCAAGATACCATTCATGGATCCACGCGCAGCTTCCTGGAATGCGGCATTGACCTCATCAACTGATGTTGGCCGATCCAATTCCGCAACAAAATCAGTTGCCGAGACCGTGGACACTGGGACTCTAAACGCTAATCCGTGAATTCGACCTGCTAACTCCGGCATAATCATTCCCACCACTTTCGCTGCCCCGGTGCTTGTCGGAATGATGTTCTGCGCAGCAGCTCTCGACCTGCGTAGGTCTTTATGCGACTTATCCAATATCTGCTGGTCGTTGGTGTAGGCATGCACCGTAGACATTAATCCATGCTTTATTCCAAAAGAATCCTGTAGGATTTTTGCCATCGGTGCTATGCAATTGGTGGTGCATGAGGCGTTAGAAACGATAGTATGCTCTGCAGGTCGGTACAATTCTTCATTAACCCCGAAGACAATTGTAATATCCTCATCCTTGGCAGGCGCAGAAATTATAACTTTTTTTGCCCCTCCCTTCAGATGACCTGACGCACTAGCAGCATCGGTGAAGAATCCCGTGGATTCAATAACTACATCAACACCTGCTTCATTCCATGGAATCTCTTCAGGACTTGATTCGGCAAACGCAATAATCCTCTGCCCATCAACACTCAGAGCTCCTTCATGTGCCTCTACGATCCCAGGATACATACCGTAATTTGTGTCATACTTGAGAAGATGGGCACTCGTTTTGACATCACTTCTGGTATTTATTGCAACTACTTCGAGTTTACCTGGATATTTTTCCATAGTTGTCCTGAGCACCTGACGACCAGTCCTGCCAAACCCATTTATCCCGATTCTCATAGCAATTCCCAAACTCCTCATCAGTTTATAGTGTGCTATTGCAAATGCTTGAAAACCTGCATACCTGCATACGTTGCACTGGAGCCCAAGGTCTCCTCAATTCTCAACAGCCGATTATATTTCGCCACCCGTTCAGAGCGAGATGGGGCTCCTGCTTTTATCTGTCCCACCCGTGTTGCGACAGCTAGATCAGCTATTGTTGTATCTTCTGTTTCGCCTGAGCGATGACTCATCATTGCTGCCCAATGGGCGTCATTGCAAAGATCAATAGCTTTAAATGTCTCTGTAAGCGTACCTATTTGATTCGGCTTAATCAATACCGCATTACTTGCGCATTCTTTCACGCCAATATTGATTCTATCAATATTGGTAGTATACAAGTCATCTCCGACTATTTGCACTAACCTACTCAACCGCTGATTCATCAATTTCCAATCATCCCACTCATCTTCTCCCAAGCCATCTTCAATGCTAACCAATGGATAACGCCGAACCCAGTCTTCATACATATCCACTAGTTGTTCGGCTTGCAGCAATGTATTCTCGGCGGAAAGCCTATAACCTTCGGCTGAATGCAACTCAGTTGCCGCTACGTCAAGAGCCAGCATTACCTGATCTCCAGGTTCATACCCTGCATGCTCTATAGCAATCATTAATAAATCAAGGGCTGCGCGATTTGACCCAAGAGAAGGAGCGAAACCTCCCTCATCTCCCACCGTTGTGGAAAAGTTTCTATCTTCCAAGAGTTTTCCAAGTGAATGATATATCTCCACTCCACACCGTAAGGCATCACTAAAACGATTAAACCCGACTGGAACTAACATGAACTCTTGTATATCAGATGACCTAGTTGCATGCCGTCCCCCGTTCAATACATTTAGGAACGGGACAGGCAATAGATTTGCATCTTTCGGATTGATGTGCTGATACAGGGATACTTCGTGATCATTTGCAGCGGCATGCGCACAAGCCAAGGAAACTGCCAGCATTGCATTTGCTCCCATGCGACTCTTATCGCTTGTCCCATCGACAAAAATGAGCGCATCATCAATTCGTGCTTGATCACGAACGTCTAACCCTAGGATAGCCTCTTGTAAATGGTGGTTTACGTTTGCAACTGCGTGTTTCACGCCTCGGCCGTTATATGCCCCTGCATCATGGTCACGCAACTCTACTGCCTCATGCTTCCCAGTACTGGCACCAGATGGCACCGCCGCTACACCAATAGCTCCTCCTTCGACTACAACTTGAGCCTCCACCGTCGGATACCCTCGAGAATCTAGTATGCTACGCGCTTTGACTTCCACCACATTACTCATTCAATGCCCCTAGTTAAAAAGTGTCTGCCGTTCTTCGCCTCTAAAAAAGGCATAATCTAATCCTATAATTACATTAACGAAATGCGCCATGTTATTATAGGGTAAGTCCTCATAATAGAACCACAGTAAACTGTAATAACTTTTGAAGGAATACCGATCTGCCTTCGAAAGGAGGCTGTTTTGGATCGACACAGCATAAAGCTTACTCATCTTGCTAGCTGTAGCGGCTGAGCGGCAAAATTCAGCTCCAAGGATTTGGAGCAAGTTCTAGCAGGTCTTCCACAAGTTAAACATCCAGACCTCTTAGTAGGGATCGATACAAATGATGATGCCGCTGTATACCGGATTACTGACGGCCTCGCCCTAGTACAGTCTGTAGATTTCTTCCCTCCCATCGTGGATGATCCTTACGAATTCGGTATGATCGCCGCGGCCAATGCGCTAAGTGATATCTACGCAATGGGAGGAACCCCTATTACCGCGCTAAACTTGGTCGCTTTCCCTGAGAACTTAGATAGAAGCATATTGAGCGACATACTGCACGGGGGATCAGACAAAATCAGAGAATCCGGTGCCCTCCTAGTAGGAGGGCACACTATAAAGGACGAAGAACCAAAATATGGGCTCGCCGTTACCGGAGTTGTCGACGATCAAAGTTATATTACCAATGCTGGTGGTTTACCTAATGACCGACTGGTACTAACGAAACCCATTGGAACGGGCATAATAACCACTGCTGCTAAACAACAAATTATCCACCGACAAGAACTGGAAACAGCTATTTCTGTCATGACCACGCTTAATAACACTGCGGCCAAGATCATGTTGCCTTTCAACCCTAATGCATGCACAGACATAAGCGGATATGGCCTAATAGGGCATGCTGCTGAAATGGCCAAGGCAAGCAATGTAACTATAAGGATTGATTCCACAATGGTCCCCGTTATAGATGGGGCATATGAATTCATAGATAGAGGATCAATTCCAAGTGGCACCGAGAACAACAGAATTGCAAGTATGGGCTACACAGCATGGGCAGTAAATGTAACTCCATCTCAACAAACGCTACTGTGCGACGCGCAGACATCAGGGGGATTGCTAATCTCGGTAAAGCCCACCTTAGCTGAGCAATTGGTCGCTGCATTAGTATCAAGCGGACTCACTGACGCCGTGTTGGTGGGGGAACTGACGGAGAGATCTCACCATTTAATAGAGGTCTACTGAGACAGACACCGATGCGCCATTACCAAGATAGGTTCATACCGCAAGACAACCACTCAGACCGGCACTGTAGAACTGCTACGACAAAGTAGCCAAATCGATTATCTCAACCGTTTTTACCCCTTCGACTAACTCCAATGTCGCCACCGTGCCCACTTTCCTCAGTTCGTTTCGAAGAGTCGGGCTACCGGGATTGATCAATGTAGTGGAGCCATACTCTTCAAGCAGGGCGGTACAAGTGTGCCCAAAAATTATGATATCAACTCTTCCCCCGAATATTTCATCAGGAATTAACCCTTGTGCTTCGTCGTACTGAAATCCTCGCTTCAAGGATCCAGGATATATACGATCATTGTAGCCTGGAACAACCAACTCATGGATGAGTCCGATAGTAAACCCTTCTGATTCAATAACCTGAGTTTCTTCCACACGTGAATCAGCACACCAACACCCTGTTGGCTTCCATATATGGCTACTGTCAAGGCACAACTTATCCCGATCCTTGCTACCTGCAGCCTTCACCGGTGCAATCCCCTCAAGGTCGTCCAAGATGGAACTCATGAAAATATTGCCAGCATGCAGAATCAAGTCAACTCCATCAAAAACCCTGTGAACACTTTCAGGAACCCCTTGACCGTCCCCGGGAGTGTGGGTATCCGATATCAGACCTATTTTCATAACAATCTCCGATAATTTGCAGATTCTCCAGATTTGCATCCAATAATAGCATTTACCGGGGGCTTTGAAAGCTTACCTTGAATGTAAAAACGCTATCCAATTTCGAGAGCTATCTCGTTTACCTCTTGATCGGTGATCGAAAACCCTCGAGTCACTGGATTTCCTGGAGACCTCAACGAGACAAGTAGATAATACGCTTCTGGCCAATCAACCAATCTGGCCAACCGCACATCTGTGTCAGATGGGTAAGCTTCAGTCCGAGTATGTGAATGGTAAAATGCCAAGATCTCCCACCCCGCTTCATCAATGGCATTATTAACTTCCAAGAATTCCTTCGGATCCATCCTGTAGCGATATGGACTGGCCTCAGCGTTCGTAATGCGCCACTGTCCAATCACCCTATCACCAGTTCCCGCCAGAATACCACAGCACTCATTAGGGTTATCATCAATAGCATGCTGAATAATCTTCTCTGCTATTTCCTTAGGGATAATGAGCACACTAGCACCTCCATATCAATCATTGGTGTAGACCCCATTCACACCTCACACTATATGCTTAAACGACTTCAGCTTCCAGTGACCAGCACAGAGGGAATCAATCTTCCATCTGAAGCAATTGAACTACGTTCCCATCAGGATCCTGAAATGTTGCCACCCACCCTCCCCAGTGCTCTTTTTCTGGAGGGCGTATGACCACAACCCCCCACTGCACAAGTCGACCAAATAACTCAACGATGTTATTCGTGCCAAAATTAATCATTGTTCTGTATGGATCTCTAGGCGCATGTCCAATTAGCTGATGAACCCCCATATTGAGTCGCATATCCCCGAACCTGAATGAAACCCATCCTTCATGGCGAGAATACACATCCATGCCTTGTTGCTCGCTATAAAATGCCTCCATAGCCCTGAGACTGCTCTCATCCTTAGTCCACACAGTTACCCCAATAACTCCAAATACCATTTATCACCTCGGTTAGGTAGATTCCAAATCACCTCATGTTTGATGGGAATATCACACAATTTTATTCGCATATCAAATCCTAATTAGCCGAGAGTTCAATTTGACTACTAGGTACCTTGACCACCAATCGTGCGAAAGAGTAGGGTGTAGAGAAAAGATCTGCACCGTTATATGCTTTGCAAAGTGCCCTAATCCGATACAAAAGGAACCTCAACCGTGGATACGCCCCACCAACCATCCGAACTGTCCTCAGTTGCAGAAAACTATCTCCTGTGCCTCTATCTGCTGTCGGAAGAGGGAGTAGAAACGACTTTTAAAGAATTATCTAATCGCCTTCGCAGTCTACCTGAAGGCGAGCGTCTCGGAACTTCAACATCATCTGTAGCTGGAATGTTAAGAAGAATGGCAAAAGAGAGATTAGTTAATGTTACCGCTTCCAAAGAGGTGGTGCTAACGGATTCCGGGGCGCACTTCGCTCAAGATATGGTTCGCCGTCACAGGATAGCAGAGAAGATGGTTGTAGACCTCCTCGGAGTCGAACTTCACCGAGCCCATATCGAAGCACATCGGCTCGAACACGCCATATCACCCGAATTGCTTGAAAACATCGTTCAGAAATTAGGAAATCCCGATAAATGTCCCTTTGGAGGGCCAATTCCAGGAAGCGGACACGCACAAGACACCAGGATCAAAATACCTTTGGCTAAGGCAGAAATAAACCGAAAATACTTCATTGATCGAATACCCGAAGAAGACACTACTTTACTCCAGTACCTTGTTGAGAAAGAAATTCTCCCTGATAACGTAATAGCAGTTTCTGAAAAAGCAGCTTACCGGGGTATTATTGTGATCCGAGGTCCTTCTGAAATCTCCGTACCCCTCGGGGTTGAAGTAGCTAATCGCATTTTGGTAACAGCAGATGCCCCTAACGAATAATTCGATACACAACGCAATAGACCAGGCAAATAGCCTCGAACACAATAAACAAACTACTCAAAGGTGGAATGAATGAGCAAAATCATAGATTTAATTGAAAAATTTGCCGCTGGCCCGGAACGCCGTATCGGGTTTGGGCAATCAAACGAACAATCAGACCGCCAGTTGCCAATTCTAATAGCTATCACGAATGGAGACGCTCCATCACCAAGCCTATCCGAATCGGACGCGATAGCTAGCACCATACCAAATCTAACTGCGCTCAAAAAGGAACTTAGCAGCAAAAGAATCCTTCCCTGGGGCATATGGGCTAGCGATAACATAGATAAAATAATTGCAAAAGTATGCGAGTCCAAAGACAAAAAACCAGACTTTATCGCATTCCCTTCTGATATACAATCGCTCGAGATAATGCAAGACCCCGATATAGCAACGATACTCAAGCTCCCTTTGTCGATCAGCCCGGATTCTCTTATTGGAATGTCTTCAATCCCAATTGACATCGTCACAGTCCAGTTAGAGCACGATCAAGAGGTTTCCCTAGAGACTGTTGGGCGCCTAGGGGCAATCCGCTCCATCGTTGATAAACCTCTCTTATTGGAAGTATCTAAACCAATCCAAATACCGCTACTAGCTCTTATTAGAGATTTAGGCGTAGAAGGCTTAGCTATCCACACAAGTGCTGATAACCCAACATCAGTTTCCGAAATAAGGGAGCTGCTTGATTCAATACCCAAAAAAGACAAGCGATCGGAGAAGAATCGCCCAAGAGTTTCCATCGGCAGTGCTTTTAGCTTTTCGGTAAGCGCAGATGAACACGAAGAACACGAGGAACACGAGGAACACGAAGAACCCCAATAGTCAAACCCCAATCACAACTACTTTAAGTCCAACGGTAGCTACACAAATAACGGTATGGTGACTGCAAAAAGAATGCACTATTACTGAACGAGGATCAACGACACTTGGGAGGCAATTATGACTGACAAAGCCCTTTCTGGTATAACAATCCTAGATCTCACTCAGGGTATTAGCGGGCCCTATACCACAAAACTTCTTGCCGATTATGGAGCAACTGTAATCAAAATCGAAAAACCTGGTGTTGGTGATATGGCTAGAAGGATAGGCCCCTTCCCCAATGACAGCCCTCATCTCGAAACAAGTGGGATGCATCTCTTTCTAAATACCAATAAAAAGAGCTTAACCGTAAATCTCCAAACCAACGCTGGAGTGAAAATCATTCGAGAATTGGTTGCAACTGCTGACGTGCTTGTAGAAAGTTACAAGCCAGGCACGATGGATAAATTCGGACTCGGCTACAGCGATCTCAAGTCGATCAACTCCAAATTATCATACATCTCCATAAGTAACTTCGGGCAAACGGGCCCTTATAAAGATTATGGACTCTCAGAGATAGTTCTGTACGCAATGGGCGGTGAAATGTATAGCACGGGACTAGAAGATGAATCACCACTTATGCTCGGGCCTGACATGAGCCTTTTTCAAGGAGGTGCCGTAGCTGCAGTAGCTTCTCTCGGCGCTATATATGGCGCTGAATTAGATGGGATAGGCCAGCATGTGGATGTCTCTTTAATGGAGTGCCTTGCTGGGTCAATTGACCGGAGAATGGCAACTGCACTAGCTTATGAGTACACAGGGGAGATCACTGAAAGGAAAGCATTATCAACTGTGGGGTACCCTCTAGGCGTCTATCCCTGTGCAGATGGATACTTCGAACTAGTGGGAGGAGTACTTAGGTGGAATCAAGTCGTTCAAATGTTAGGGAGTCCTCCAGAATTACTAGATCCTAAATGGTCAACCCCTGAAGCAATGCAAGATCCGGATCTTAAATCGGAATTCGAAGAGATCTTTTTCCCTTGGATCTTAGAAAAAACAAAACAGGAACTATGGCAACTTTCGCAAGCAAACAATATTCAATCCGCTCCTTTGAACAATATGGAAGTCGTAGTGGCAGATCCCTATTTCAAAGAACAGGAATATTTCACTAATATATCTCATCCTATTGCCGGAGATTTCCTTTTCCCTGGAGCACCTTGGGTGATGCAAGAAACCCCATGGGAGATCCAAACTCCTGCTCCTCAGCTAGGGGAGCACACAGGAGAACTACTAGGCAACATAGGGTACACGGAAGACGATTTAGTACGGCTTAGGGAACAGAACTGCATCTGAATGCCGGAGGATAAACATATGTCTAAACTTCCACTGCAAGGAATACGTATACTCGACATGACAGTCGTTTGGGCGGGCCCTTATGCTGCCACATTGCTAGCAGATTTAGGGGCAGAAGTGATCCGCATCGAATCAATCCAAACACTTGCACCTACAACCCGAGGCATTATGGCCAGACCCCCTGAAATCCTTGTTCAGAACCTACCCCCATTTATAGGTGGCTACCCAAATCGCGACGGAGGAGAAAGACCATGGAACCGATCCCCTCAATTCAATAGCCATGGACGAAACAAATTGAGCATGACTGTCGACCTTCGCACCCCAAAGGGCAAGGACATATTCAACCGATTGGTAGCTGTCTCTGACATATTTATCGACAATAACGTTGCAGAGACAATGGAGAAACTCAGCATTGGTTACGAATCCATGAAATCAATAAAAGCGGACATAATCGCTATTCGAATGCCTGCTTATGGCGATTCTGGAGAATACAAGCGGTATCGAGCTTTTGGGGTACACATGGCCAACGCTTTAGGGCACGGCCTAGTGCGAGGTTATCAAGATATGGATCCTTCCACCAACTCTGGAGAGTTTGTGGTAGATGCAGCAGCAGGTGCTCAAGCCGCTGCTGCTGCAATGATGGCATTAATCTACCGAAAACGTTCAGGTAAGGGCCAGCTGATCGAATTGCCATCAGCACGAGCAACATTCGCTTATCTTTCAAGATCATTCTTGGAACACACAATGACCGGGCGCATTCCTGCTTCTCTCGGAAATCGAGATGCTATAGCCATACAAGGATGTTACCCCTGTAAAGGAGATGATCGCTGGATAGCCATCACCATCTCAAACGATTCTGAATGGACTCAATTTATATCCGCTCTTGGCAATCCCGATTGGGCCAAAGCATCGGAATTTCACGATCATTTAAGCCGTCGACAGCATCATGATGCTCTTGATGAAAAGATTTCATCGTGGACACAGGCTCAAGATCATCGAGATGCAATGCAGATACTCCAGTCATTCGGAGTCACAGCAGGTCCAGTCATGGATGCTCGCGACATTCTAAGCGATCCGCATCTCCAAGAACGTGGCTTCTATGTAGATGCCACTACGCCAGATACTGGAACCTATCGCTATCCAACTGCCCCCTTCAAACTGTCTGGTACTCCTTTAGCTATTAGACGTGGTCCTGTTATGCTAGGACAAGATAACGACTATGTGTACCGCGAAGTACTGGGAGTCTCAGACGAAGAATTTGATACCCTTGTAGAAGAAGGGCATATTGGCACCGAATACGTTTCTGGAATCAAATAGGCACTACAATAAATAGTGCAACAAAGCAAATACATGATTCAGTTAGACACGCTCCAAAGCGGGAATCGATTGCTGAATCTTCGCACGATCTGCTAAAGCAATTGAATGCTTAACCACCTATCCGATAGATGGGTTGAGCATTCTCTGGGGGTAAGGCTTTTAGCCACTCACCCTCAAATTGTTCTAAGTCGGTGCCTCACCACGTACGAAGATTGTGAGTTATGGCCACTCGTGCTTTACTATATAGAGTCACGAGTAAGATTAACTTAAGATAATTCCTCTCTAGACACCCTGGGAAGCAACAACAGTTGTTTCCATCCCACCCCTTACATTATATGCTAAGGTAATCTGTATCCACTCCGGATGGCAGGAATTCACGAGATCTCCCAAGATTCTATTCGCCGCGTGCTCTTGAACAATGCCCACGCTCCGATAAGACAAAAGGTAGTATTTCAACGACTTAAGCTCTATGCAAGTCGTACCTGGTTTATATTCAATAGATAGCAATCCAATATCAGGCAAACCAGTCCAAGGGCAAACTGCACTAAACTCATCTGTTTTAATAGTAATCACGGAATTATTCTCTAGGTATTCGTAGGGAAACACTAATAAACAACTAGGATCAATAATAGATTCTGGCTTTGTTTCTATTTGCTTCTCTAGTGCCAAATACTGTTCTTTAAGGTCATCCAAACTAGTTATCATCCTTACTTCTCCTTAGTACGTGTGCTACCCACTGTTTTGAGCATCTTCCATAGAAATCTCAACCAAGCTTTGAGGATAACGGCTTGGGAATGTCAAATAAGCGCCTTCCTCACTGAAGGTCTCTTTTCTTTCTGTGGGCACCCGACCGACCACGCTAGCTGGAACCCCCATCACCATGCTGTAAGCAGGAATGACTGCCCGTGGTGCAACTACGGCTCCCGCTGCAATCACTGACCACTCTCCAACTTTAACCCCATCGAGTAGGACAGCATTAATTGCCACCAACACATGCTCTTCCAAGGTGCATCCGTGCAGTACTGCAGCATGGCCAATGTGAGAGTACTCTCCCAAGGTCGTATTCCCATGCACCACAACGTTATCCTGAAGATTCGACTTATCGGCAATACTTATCGAGTTTACATCCGCCCGGATTGAAACTTGAGGCCCAATCCAACATCCTTCTCCTATTTCTACGTCACCAATAATAACTGCAGAAGGGTGAACATAACTTGTCTTTCCAATTCTTGGGCGTTTTCCTTCAAATTCATAAATAGCCATAATGCCTCCAATCCCTATATGTTTACCGGATCACTATCCTTACATTAAACCCCCTCTACGCCAAGCCCCTACCTTTTTCAGATTGACACTCTTCTTCAATGCCCGTAGCTTGAGCTAGCTCCATATTCATTGTGGATCGCTTGCTATAACGAGCTTGATTGAAAGCAGAAGTTAATCGGAACGAAAGAGTGCTAGGCAATATCCGAGCGAGGGTAGTTTTTTGGTATTCGAACGATGTTTGCCATGCTGGCCGTGGAAATCCATTGCGCTCCGCCCTTTCAAGGGTGGTGTAATAAGCACGAAGTATGATTCCTCTAGAATCATTGCCAAAAAACGTGCCTTCCAAAACTCCCCGTCTGATATCTATCCCGTCAGGAATCAATTTCTTTAAGAGATTCCACACATCTTCGCTCACCCCTCTCTTTTCCGTATCTTGAGTCCTATGTGCTAAAGCTCGCCGGCGTCTTGATCCCACTACGTACGAAAAGAATAGGGCACCGAAAAGACCAATAAAGAAGGTGCTTATGATGCCCCATTTCAGCAATGCCGCTAACCAACTCTGGTCCCCAGAATCCCTGGAACCTTCGCCACGAAATCCTTCGAAAGCGTCTAGCCTATCAAGCACTTGCCCTACTTGCCCCTGCCAACCATCACCTAATACCCAATTCAAAACCCAAAAGAGACTATTTATTACCCAATCAGCAACATACAGCATGGGTATTGCCAGAACCAACAATATATAAGTGATCCCAACACCTAAGCTCCGTATCACCTCTTTAGAAAAATCTGATGCGGCTCCTCCCACAGTAAATGTAAAAGCTATACCAATCATAACCACTAATACTGCTATAGCTATACCAAGCCACATCCAACCCAAGCGAACCATAGCTCCATTTTCATTCGAGTCAAATTGCGTGAGCACCAGGCAAAGCAAGCCACTAAGAAAAAAAATAGGCGCAACCCACTCCATCCCCATCCAGATTGGGAATAAGGCATCAATTGCTGATCCAAAAGTTACAACTACTGAGCCTATACGGAAACTACGAAACAGCAAATCATTGATCTCGTGAGTAGCTGCTATTGACATTCCTCTGGACCAAATAGCCACTCCAATCATCATGCCAAGTACTTGGCGACCTAACTCAACATACTCGTATTGCCCTTCAAAACTATGGATGATCCATGCGTACTCCCCAGCCAAACCTACCGGTGCTTTTACACTGATCCCAACGGCAAGATAGAGAACGAGAATGCCAATACCAAAAGACGCTACCTGAGGCATTACGAAACCGCCATGCGCAGTCTGGAAATAAAGTGACACCATACAGGAAGATCCAAGAATGACAAAAATCGCTACAAGATTCAATGAGCTACCACCCATCCCGAGCACACCGCCAAGAATGGAGCTGACTGTATACACCAATGCTGATTCCACCAGCAAAACCAAGATTAGTTGGATTGATCTAAGATAGGTCATTTTTTTGCTTCATTCCACAAATCTAATTCTTGCCTCACGTCATAAAACGACACTGAAGATGCCGGCATTGTATGTTCACTGTCTCCTACATATACCACAACTGGTGAGTAATGAAGTTTCATCAAGGATTGCATCATAGTGTTCAGCGATTCTGAATAATCAGCTGTGACTAATACTAAGGTTGATCCATAAGGGAATCGCGCCTTCTCCTTAGCGATAACGCTCTCAATCGAACCCACAAGATATCGCCCCACCATTGCCAAAACGTCATATATACGAGTGCCCTGTTTCGGGTTCCGTGAAGCCGGAACACTCATCGGCCGCTCCTCCACTACAGAGGTGCCATTCGTGATCAATCCAACACTGTACCCTAAATCTAGCCCAGTCTCCGCAAGTGAGGCTGCCACAGAGACCACGTTTTCCAAATGAACGCTTGAATAGCCCCTCCATCCCAGCCCAAGGGTGTCGAGATTCAGGGCCAATATCACAGAATGTTGTGCTTCAGATTCAAACTCTCGCACCTTCAGGGTTTGCCCCCTTGCTGTAGCTTTCCAATCAACATGCCTAACCGAATCCCCAAAACGGTAGTCCCTAATTCCAGCAAATCGGGTCGAGTCATGGAAAATCCACGAACGCGTACGTAATTCCCCGATGGGCTTCTTAGGAGAAAGGTTGATCATACCTGCTGGAATCGGCGCCTTGTTCGGATATACCCAAACGTGGGTTACTAGTTGTTCAAGCGCCTCGGACTTGAATAACCCGAACAAATCACCACTTTGCAATTCTATAGGGCCCACAGGATAATGCCCTCTATGAGGAAACAGTACCTCATAGTTCCACTCAACAGTTTCGTACCAACCAATGGCACACGAATGAACTAGCTTCATAGAATCTGGATTAGCAGTCGCATCTGTGATCGCTCCCTGGACCCAAGCATCCGCCGGAATATAATCCATTGCCTTGACTCTAGAAAGTGGTAGAGGCTTATCATTACTAATGGAAATTCGCAACTGAAGCGATTCTCCTGCAAACGTTCTATTGGAAGAGATTACCCTAGAGTATTTTACATCTTCAAGGGATAGCCTATTCCAAGCCCATGCTATCCCAATCATTAAGTTCCCCATTACCCCCAACCCGACCAGCCCCCCCTCGCTCAAAGCAAAACCACAGACTATCAGCAATGAAAAGATACTTATACTTGGAAGACCAATCATCTAAATACTCCTTTGGGATTACCTCCAAGGCTTCTATCAACGCTACACCAGAGGATCATCGAACTGGTACAGAGGTTTCCGCTAGGATTCCCTGAATGATCTCAATTCCTGTTCCTCCAGTCATGCGACCCTGGGCATCCAAAAGCAACCTATGAGATAGAACCTGAGGGGCTATCTTTTTTATGTCATCAGGAATGACATAATCACGATCATTCATAATAGCAACCGCCTGCGATAAGCGATAAAGAGCTAATGCAGCTCGGGTACTAGCACCAATCTCAATCCCTTCGTAATTTCTCGTGGATCGAACTATATCTAACAGGTACCTAGCCACGGAGTCTTCAACCTCCACCTCCGTAACCAGTTGCTGCGCTAATAACAATTCTTCGACTGTTGCGGCAGGCTCTATACCCGCCAAGGCTCGCTCAGATTCAATTCCAGTCAGAATGTGGAGCTCGCTTTCGACACTTGGATACCCTAAAGAACATCGGACCATGAACCTATCTAGCTGCGCCTCCGGGAGTGGAAATGTACCCTCTAACTCTAAAGGGTTCTGCGTCGCTATCACAACAAATGGCGACGGTAATTTCCATGTAACCCCCTCGACAGTGACCTGCTGCTCTTGCATCGCTTCAAGCAAAGCGGATTGAGTTCGGGGAGTAGCCCGGTTTATTTCATCCGCCAAAAGCACCTGCGCAAAAATCGGGCCTCTATGAAACTCAAATTCTCCTAACTTCTGGTTGTAAAAATAAATGCCAGAAATATCACTTGGCATAAGATCAGGTGTGAATTGAATGCGCCCAAAAGAAGTGTCCAAGGATGCAGCAAGAGTTCTCGCCAAGGTAGTCTTTCCGGTACCAGGCAAATCCTCGATAAGAATATGCCCTCTACTCAACAATACTGCTATAACAAGCTCTACTGAATCGCTTACCCCAGTGACAATATTTTCCACATTCGCTTTTATCCGCAATCCCAATTCATAAACCGAGTGATACTTGTTCACATTCATAATCCACCCCCCAAATCACAGACTTTTCAAATATTCCGCAAGTCTACGTATTAATCGTCAAAAGTCAAGCAAATGATTTCAAAAAATGTGAAGCCCCTTATATCGCAAAGAGATTCCACAAAATGTAAAATACCCATTAATCCCTCGACAGGAGAAACCAACTTGTTACCTCTTACTCTGGTCCTTTCCAATTTTCTTAGCTGGCAGCACATGAGTACCCCTCTCGACCTAACAGGGATTGGATTGGCTTGCCTTTGCGGAGATAACGGTCATGGGAAAAGCGCTCTCCTTGATGCAATAACCTGGGTACTCTGGGGAGAATCCCGTGCAGAACGTCAAGAGAGTTTAATTTACCAAGGGGCTCGAGAAATGTCTGTTGAGCTTGAATTTCTAGCTAGAGACCAACACTACAAAGTAGTTCGCAAACATATATCTAGCACACGAGGAAGACAGGGCAGAACTGAATTAGAACTACTCCATGTGAGCGAATCCACTCAAACTCCAATCACAGGTAATTCGGTTAGGCACACAGAAGACGTTATCAAAGAACTCCTCAACATGGATTACTCAACATTCATCAACACATCCTTCCTGATGCAAGGCAAGGCTGATCAATTTGCCACTTCTAAGCCTGCCGAAAGGAAAACGCTCCTTGCAGATGTACTAGACCTTCGCAAATATGACCGCATCAGTGAACGCGCAAGAGCAAAGGCACGAGATCATGAGAATCACTCACATAGACTTAGAGGGGAGTTGGAACGACTCGAGACTGAAATATCTGATGCCCCAAAGTATCAACTTGCTGCTCAAAATGTCGCCGCCAAACTTCAACAAGTAAATACAGATCTAGCACGAGCACAAAATAACGTTATCACCTTACAGGAGCAAGTAGAATCTCAACGCAATGCACTGAGACAATCCCAAGAAGCCATCAACACCATCGCAATCCTGACTAAAACCCTAGAACAAGTTTCACGTCAGCGCGCCGACCTTTGGGAAAGGATTGAGAGCAATCTACAAATCCTCGATCGCCGGATAGAGATTGAGCAAGGATATGAAGATTGGAAAAGCGTATTGGCACAAAGCAATGAAATGGAAACAAAACGAGCATCCTTCGAAGTACTTACATATCAAAAGCAAGAACTTGAACAAGAGATAGAGCTCGAAAAGCAACGGTTAATATCTCGCTCAGATGTCATGAAAGAAACGATTTTGAGCGAACTAACACCTAAGGCTACAGCAGTATCAGCTATTGAAGCGTCCTTGGAACGACTTAAAATACAACAAACATCCCTTGAAAGGGACCAATCTGCCATAAGTCAAACTACAGAAGAACTCTCGGAAGTATCCAATCAGATACAACAGGCTAAACTCTATGAAAACAATAGGCTAGCTGCTCAGAAAGAAACTGTATCACGCCTAGATTTAATCGCGGTCGCGGGGGCATTATGCCCTGTGTGCGAGGAGGAATTAAATGACCTGCGCCGTCAAGATATAAAATCCCAACTTGAGTTAACCCAGCAAGACCTTCTCAAAACAATTGCTGAAATACAAACTGCGCTCCAAAACCAAATCAATAAAGAGACCCTACTGGCTAGCGATATTCGCCAAAAGCAACTTGTTCTCAACGATCAAAAGAAGAAAATCGATATTGCTACCACTGAAGCTTATATGTCTCTCAAATCTGCTAAGGAAGCGGCTACCACGCGCTCAAGAACCATCGACGAGTTAGAGGGTATTGCTCGTACTTTAGAACTGGCTTCCTTTGCTCAAGAAAAACGGATACAACTAGCTTCGATTACAAATGCAATCCTTAATCTTGCCTACGATGCCAATCGACACCGTAAGATTAATTTTGCTATACACCAGGATGGAGAAAGGTATCAGAGAGATCATACTGAACTCCAATTAGCTGATGCTGCAATCACCACAGACCAAAATATTTACGAAAACCTGAGTAACCAAAGCAAAGAACAAGCTACAATGCTTACAGCTCTCAAGGGAACCGTTGTAGATTTAGAAATTTCTTCTGACAGCGTAGAACAGTCAATGCATCGCCTTGAACAAGTAGCATCAACATCTGAACGTTTACAACAAGAATCAGATTCCCTTTTGTTGAACCTCCGAGAGGCAACATGGCAACTAGACCGTATTAAGGCGCTACACGCGGCAAAAGAAACACTTAAATCCGAACTAGAACGAGTCACTCTCCAAAAAAACACATTCCAAGAACTTAGTATTACTTTTGGGAAAAATGGATTACAGGCCTACATGATAGATGAAGCTCTTCCTGAACTAGAATATGAATCTGCAGAAATGTTAGGCAAATTGACAAACAATCGTATGAGTGTGAGGTTAGAAACTCAAAGAGAGCGGAGATCTTCCAAAGGGCTGCCTCCGCGTGAAACTTTGGATATCCTTGTAGCAGATGAAAAGGGCACCCGCCCTTATGAACTTTTCAGTGGAGGAGAGGCCTTCCGGGTCAATTTCGCCTTGCGTATAGCCCTGTCTAGAATGCTAGCACGGCGCGCTGGTACTCCTTTACCAACCCTGTTTATTGATGAAGGATTTGGTACACAGGATGCTGAAGGAAGGTCACTGCTCATTGAATCTATTAACGCAATCCGAGAGGATTTCGAATGCATTCTGGTCGTAACTCATATTGATGAGATTAAAGATGCATTCCCATTCAGAATTGAGATCGTTAAGACAGAGGAAGCTGGATCAACCTTTCGAATCAGTTGATACTTGAGTTGACATGTCTGCCAGTGCTAGTTAGAATGCGCAGCCAAGAATTGACACAATAACAACTCGTTATTGGAGACTGGAACTTGGAACAATCCTGGAAGCCAAAGCGCGGAGATCAAATAATTCGCCGGCCACGCCAATCAGAGCTAACACCCATTGAGATACCTTTCGTAAGACCTCGTATAAGTAGGGGATTTGTCTCAAGTCCACTTACTCCGATAGTTGTTTTTTCACTGTTAATCTTCGCAGGAACAATTCTATTGTTTCTGCCTATATCTACTACAACAAACCAATCCCCTCATATACTGGAAGCCTTTTTCACTGCGACTTCTGCTGTCACGCTCACAGGATTAACTGTCGTCGATACAGAATCATATTGGAGTACCACTGGTCAAGCTATCCTTATGATCCTCATCTTCCTAGGCGGGTTGGGAATGATAACGTCCGCTGTAGTTCTCTATTCTATTTTTCTTGGCAACCGCTCTGCTACACTCACTAATAGCATCCAATTCAGTAGAAGTATGGGAGCCTTACGGCCCCAAGGCACAATACGTAAAATCGCTCGAAATATTATCCTCGTTACAGTAGCAATCCAACTAGTAGGGTTCCTAACAATCTTTGCCAATGAGATCATCCAAAATCCATCAGCAAACCTATTAGACACCATATGGAATTCTCTTTTCCATACCATCTCAGCATTCAATAATTCTGGCTTCGATATTGACCCAGGGCAACATGCCTTAGTATTCGGATCGTATGGATATCTATCAACTACAATAATCGCAATCTTAATCATCACTGGAAGCATTGGATATTTCACCTTATCGGATATAGCTAGAAACAAGTTAAGACCCAGCAGATGGTCACTGAATACTAAATTAATACTTTACACCAGCGCAATCCTCACACTTCTGGGGGCTGCAACGCTATTCGTAGGAGAATACAACAACCCTGATACTCTCGGATCCATGAAGCTCCATGAGAAAATCACTGCAGCCCTATTCAACGCTATAAGTGGCCGTACCGCAGGATTCGAGACTTTCGATTTTTCCCAGCTTGAACAGCAAACCTCTCTCTGGTATATATTGTTAATGTTTATTGGGGGTGCCTCTGGATCAACGGCTGGTGGAATCAAAGTCACTACAGTAGCTATCTTAGTTGCAGCAGTATTCACGTCTCTAAGCAATAGGTCCAATATCGTTGCTTTTAGGCGAGAAATACCGAGCGCTTCCGTAAATCTTGCGCTATCTGTATCTTTGTTGTCACTTGGAGCCGTAGCAATATCAGCATTAATTTTGACGAGTTTAGGAGGTTCCTCTGTTGGTGACGCCGAACCTGCTCCATTTTTGGCTATATTGTTCGACTCTGTCTCCGCCTATTCTACAAACGGGCTCAGCGCGGGGGGATTAACGAATATAGGGGCCTGGGGAGAACTTGTTGTCGTCATAACCATGTTTGTAGGGCGATTAGGGCCTCTTACTCTGGCGCTAGTACTGTTTCGAAGAGAACCAAATGAATTGTATCGGTATCCATCAGAAGAAGTTACTATCGGGTAAATTATATAATCAATTACAGAGACTCTGGGCTCATAGAACAAAATCGAGGTTCAAATGGCTAAACAAATTGCAGTTATCGGGCTAGGACGATTTGGCTCGCAGGTTGCTCGCACATTACATCAAATGGGGCATAATGTCCTAGCAATTGATAGCGACCCCAGAATAATCGAAGAGCACCGAGGCACCACCACATACCCGGTTCAGGCCGACGCAACTGCTGAAACTGTACTCCACGATCTAGGTATTACGGAATATGACGTCATAGTGGTTGCAATAAGCACAAATGTAACGGCTAACATCATGACAACCGTGCTGCTTCTGAGTTTAGGTGTCAGCGAAGCCCAGATTATTGCTCGAGCTAACAATCGCCTCCATGCAGACACTTTACGCCGGCTAGGGATTGAGAAAATAGTAACCCCCGAAGAAGAAACTGGTACACGTTTAGCCCATACAATATTCAACCAAGAACTTCGAGACTATATATCCTTAGCCCCAAATTATGGAGTGGGTATGCTTCGCTTACCTGATCACTGGGCGCAAAAATCTCTCCGAGAGCTGGGCTTTTCAGGTATCCGTGATAGACACCGCGTGGTCGTCTTAGCCCTGAGAAGGGACAGGAATGTCATTCTTGCACCTGATGAAGATGAAAGGGTCGCTGAAGGGGATTGGCTACTGATAGCAGGTACAGACGAAGGGCTTGAAACTGTAATTCAGGATCACTGATAGCCAGTATGCTACTTGCAATCACCTTATGCACCACGTTATACTGTGGCGCCCAGAAAGGGATGGTCCCTGAATAAACACTAAAGTGGGTTGTTTACGAAAGCAGCTGATGACTCCTGAAATTATTCTTGTCCCCATAAAAGGTACCCCCCACGATCATAAAGCAGTCGCAATGGCCTGTGATATGGTTAAACCCAACGGTGGCAGGGTAGTGCTTCTGTATATCTTGGAAATATCAAGAGAGCATCCCCTTGATATTGAAGATAGACGTGCTACTGCGCTAGGGGAAGATATCTTGAACGCAGCTGAAGCTATAGCGAGAAAACGCAAATGCAGCGTGGATGCCCAGTTAATTCAAGCGAGGGAAGTTGGGCCAGCAATCATACAAGAAGCCATTGAGCGTAATGCCATCACCATCTTTATAAGCCTCCCTTACAAGGAAAAATATGGTGCCTACTCTATGGGAACTACTGCCCCATACGTGCTGAAAAATGCTCCTTGCCAAGTCGTGCTCCGTAGAGAACCCGTATCAGAATCACAATGAGTAGAGGATGGACAGCATGCGGGCATTGATAGTTGGATGTGGATGGATAGGGCGCTGGCTATCCCACGAGCTAATGGATAAAGGCACCAATGTCACAATTATTGACAACGATCCAGAAAATCTGCGTCGCTTATCCTCAGGATCAGGGGATAGTAAAATCGCCGATGCATGTATACTTGGAGATGGCACGTTACGTGAAGATCTGGAACGAGCAGGAATAATGCAAGCTGATGTATTGATATCTACACTCAATAGAGACGCCTCTAATTTGTTCACTGCACAGTTAGCTAGAGAGGTTTTCGGGGTTGATCAGGTTATTTGCATCACTCGAGGAGATCCCGTTCCCGATGTCTACCACTCCAAGGGGATCGAAGTATTCAACATCACCCGCCTTGTTGGACAATCCTTAGCGGCTTCCATTAAAGAGCTGTGATATGTACGCAATAATACTCGGCTGTAGTACGACAGGACTAAATCTTGCTAAAGAATTACTTGAGCAAGGACACGAAATAACAATCCTAGAAAAAGACCGGACTCGTTCTGACCAAGCAAATGACCTCCTAGGACAAATCAGCATTGTCGGCGATGGGTGTCAGCAGCAAGTATTGAAATCTATTGGGCTCAACCGAGCCGACGTCTTTATAGCCCTCTCAGGAACAGATGAAGATAACTTAATTTCCTGCCAATTAGCAAAACATGTCTTTTCGGTACCTAAAACAATTGCTCTAATCAATAACCCTAATAATGAAGAACTGTTCAGGATTCTTGGTGTGGATGTAAGGATAAGCAGCACCTCACTTATTCTCCAGCACATCGAAGAGGAATTGTCAGCATCAGTAGTTCATATGCAAGCACTAGGCAGCTCGGCAAGAGAGCTCGTATCTATAACAATTCCCCCTGATGCGTCTGCCGTTGGAAAACGCATCGCAGACCTCAACATGCCAGCTGAAAGCCTAATATCACTCATCGTCACGAAGGGGGGCAATACAAGGTTTCCAGATGAAATTTTCGAGCTCCAGCCCAATGACCAAGCTCTAGTAGTTACGACACCTGAAAAAGAGCTGGAAGTCCGGCGTGTTTTCACAGGAGTAGATTGAATGCAAGTTCGATTAGCATATTTAGGACCAGCAGGTACGTTCACAGAAGCTGCTGCAATGCAGCACGATAGCGCAGCTATACTAGATGCCCACTCTTCCATACGCGAGATTTACCAATCAGTAGTTGATGGCACCTCCAGTCAGGGAATTGTGCCAATAGAGAATAGCCTTCAAGGATCTGTAACTGACACTCTAGACGTTCTAATTCAAGAAAACGAGCTACTTATATGCCAGGAATTAGCAATCAAGATAGAGCACAGCCTTATGACAAAGCCAGGAACCGATCCAGCAGCCATTAATACTATCTATTCCCACCCCCAAGCGCTAGGGCAATGTAGACTCTTTCTGGAACGTCATTTCCCCAAGGCGCTGCAGGTTGCCTCGTTGAGCACAGCAACTGCTGTAGAAGAGGTGTTGAAAGACAATTCAGCGAATTCCGCAGCCATAGCCTATAAGCGAGCAGCTTTGCTATACGGAGCGGAGATTTTATCTGAAAACATACAGGATTCCCAGAGAAATGCGACTCGGTTCGTAGTCCTAGCACGTCATGACCATAAACCCACCGGACAAGATAAAACATCTCTTTGTATCTCATTCGAAGGGGATCGCCCGGGGCTGTTATATTATAGCCTTGGCGAATTCGCAGGCCGCAATATCAATCTTTCAAAAGTAGAATCGCGCCCTAATAGGGAAACGCTCGGAAGATACGTTTTCCTGATTGACCTGGAAGGTCACAGAACCCAAGAACACGTTTCAGAGGCCTTACAAGCACTGCAGAAATACACAGCAAGTGTTAAAATTCTGGGCTCCTATCCTCAAGCCAACACCTAGTCCCACTAAGGAAACCTGTGGGAATGCGTTAGTCAGGAGCCACTTTCTAAATTCCCTGAGCTTCCCGCATGTCCTCATCGGAATTATTACTGATCGGTCCTCTTCCCGCCGCTCGTATCTCCTCAACAGCTGCGATCCCTCGATCTCGTGCTAATGCTGCCAGTTCCTCTGCTCTCTCACGGATCTCAGGAGCCCTTTCCGAGGCTTTTTCCTTGATCCACTGAGCTTTCTCTCGCAATTCAGGTATTTTTTCTTCTGCGTTCTTCTTGAGAATTGACCTAGTCTCTTCTCCTGTTTTAGGGGTCAGCAGCACCCCCACTACAAATCCAACAATAGCTCCTATTACAAATCCAGAGAAAAACCCTGATTCCCCACTACTTTTCCCCATCTTTCCCTCCTTTCTTCTTAGACAATCCCTTAAGAAGCCTGAACACACTACCGACCATCAGTAGTGTGTTCGAAGATTTCCCCATTTCTCCATGTACCATTTCTGCAATTATCTTTACGCGATCTGAGGTGTTCTTGGTCGTTTCAATTAAAGGCATTAATTTCCTATACAGCACTAAAGCCATAAAGGTTAACGCGATTAACAAAATCAGGATTAATCCTGATACGACAATAATAACCAAATCACTCAGGATTGCCAGCAACTCTACAGCTCCCAATTCCTCACCTCCCATCCATCGTAACATCGAGGGTCCATAGCCGCAACGAAAGGCAACCCACACATCCACTAATACTCAAGTTTAGTTGACTATTCCTAATGAAATTGGTTAAAATCATTGCATATGGTCTTATTGATATAAATGTGAA
>Ga0114999_10001223_pt1 | contig 36052 bp, 34 predicted proteins | sample ArcticOcean_MG_C_3_FD_89820 | JGI IMG/M metagenome (GOLD analysis project Ga0114999, IMG submission 89820) | Marine microbial communities from western Arctic Ocean - ArcticOcean_MG_CB8_126 | ecosystem: Environmental > Aquatic > Marine > Oceanic | place: Arctic Ocean: Canada Basin | collected...
CATAGCCAACGCGCCCCTCATAGGCTGTGAAGGCTCCGTAGTCTATAATGGGGGTGCAATTGTAGCTAGGGGAATATATGGATTTAGTGTTTGATAGGGGAGACACAACATCGCCGAAGGGCCATGCCCTCCTGTACTTCAGGGAGGCGGGCGGAACGGAAAAGCTCTACGCTACGTACGTGGTGGTGCTGCCCATTTCCATTGACCTGGTGAAGTATATGCCTCCCTTCCTGGCCAACCAGATACCCCAAGTGAACGCCCAGGAGCTATCTGCCTTTGCCTTCCCTCCAATGCCGGAGGAGGTTGGTAGTCAGGAGCGGTTGGAGACCTTAGTCAACGCTCGCGGCGACGATATGCTCTTTGGCGGTGAGGTATCGCCATCCCAGGTTCAGGACATGCTAGTGTTGGTGAACGATCTGGTTCAGGAGTACGCGCAACGATATCAGGCCTATATCCAGGGTGCATTGCCCGTTGATGCACCGCAATCATCGGAGTTTATTGATGGCCCTGGCGTGAATGAAGTGCTGTTTGAGTTGATGGGAGAGCGTGACCGCCTGGCGGAGTTGGCGAAGCTCATTGGTCAGCTGCGGTTTGCCGTGGAGGGCAACGATGTCCGAGGGGTGCAGGAGGCTGAGGAGGAGATAGGGCTGTTGGCACGTTATCTGCCAGCTAACTATCAGGTAGACGCCTTGGTGAAATCAGCCAAAGACTCTTCACGTACCGGCGGCGACCTGGCCCAGCTGTACCTTGACCGCTGCTACAAGCTGGCCGACGAGGACTACACGCGACTTAAAGAGATTGAGGTACAGATTAAGGTCATAGAGTCTGCACCGTAGGTCTGCTAGCCACCGGAGTGTGATGAAGTGGTGGGCCCGGATGGATTCGAACCATCAACCCAACGATTATGAGTCGTTTGCTCTGCCCTTGAGCTACGGGCCCTAAAAGGATGATAGCATAGGCCCAATCCTGTTGGGGGCAACAAACGTGGCAGTCGGCGACTTTCTGTTCTTTTTGGGCATGGGATTGGTAATCTTTGGGCTTGTATGGCGATCTCGTATGCGCCACCCCGAAGAAGCCATCACTCGTCGCCGATTCTTCTCCGGCCCCTTTGTTCCCATCTCCATTGGTGTTGCTATTGCTATCTGGAGTTTGTACAAAACCGGCGATCTTTAAAGGAGCTGTCATGTTCAAACGCATCCTGGTTCCCCTTGATGGCACCCGTCAGAGCGCAAAGGCTCTGGCTTACGCGCGGGATTTAGCGCCTACTCACGGGTCAGAGTTGGTGCTGCTTAGAGTGATTGAAATATCTACTGTGGCGTCCGTGATTGGTTCCGCTACCATGGCGAAAATCCCCAGCACCTCCACGGCTGAGATGATGGTAGAGAGCGCAGAAAGCAGCATTGCGGATGATAGGCAACGCGCGGGCAGGTACCTTTAGAGCCATGTCCATGCAACGGAGAAGCAGGGAATTTTCGTGTCTTCAGAAGTGGCTGTTGGTGACCCTGCACGGTTGATTCGGAGTATAGCTCGGCAGCGCAGCCGATGAGTTGGTGTGAACCACCCGCGTTCCCGTCCTGATTATCCGTCGGTAGGGTTGGGTCTTGTAGAAACCACGTGGAATTACGGACACCACAAGCAATAGCAGAGGCCTACTTTGAAGCATGGCGCGCCAAGGATTTTGGGGCTGTGCGCAGGCTTCTCCACGACGACCTATCGTTTCAGGGCCCCTATGACCGCTTCAATAGCGCAAGCGATTTCATCAACGCCATAACGCAGTTGAGCGGACTGATAAAGACCCTGGAGAAGCGGAATGTACTGGTGAACGGGCAGGACGTGTGCACCATCTATGACCTTGTCCCTGTCAACGATGCGACTAACGTGATAATGGCAGAACTCTATCATGTGGCTGACGACAAAATCACCTCTATTCGCCTCATCTTTGACACCGTTACGTTCTCCGCAATTTTCTAAGCCCTCTTCCCTTGCGGGGCTTGCCTCTGGCTACTCCCTTGTCCTTTTCCTCTTCCCGACAACGATGGCAGACGCTATGATGGGAACTCGTTGGCGAGAAATCGCATCTTATTTTTTATGGTGAACGCCACCTGACCCCGTTGGCTACCCCAATAATTATTTGTGAGGAGATCAAGCATGGCGGAAGAATTTGATGTCATTGTTATCGGCGGTGGAGCCGCCGGTGAAAACGCGGCTGGGCGAGTACAGGAAGGCGGTCTGTCCTCCGTTGTCATTGAGTCTGAGCTTGTAGGTGGTGAGTGCTCCTACTGGGCGTGTATGCCCAGCAAGGCGTTGCTACGCCCGGGCGAGGCGCTGGCGGTAGCTATGCGCGTGCCATCTATCCGAGGCGCAATCACGGGTGGCATCGACGTTGCCAAGGCTCTGAGCAGTCGCAACGCCTTTGCAAGCAACTTTGACGATAGCGGGCAGGAGCAGTGGCTGGCATCTGTGAACGCCACGTTGATCCGGGGCCACGGAAAAATCACCGGTGAGCGCACCGTCACTGTCGTAGAAAAAGATGGCACCGTGCGGGAGTTGGTAGCTCGGAAGGCTGTAATCGTTGCTACTGGAAGTTCATCGTTGATACCGCCTATAGATGGGCTGGCTGACGCTGCCGCGTGGGATTCACGCAAGATTGTCACAGCGGTGTCTGTGCCTGAACGTTTGGTCATCCTTGGCGGTGGTGTTGTAGGGGTGGAGATGGCCCAGGCGTGGAACTCCCTTGGCTCAGTGGTGACGGTCATTGAAATGCAGAGCGGACTACTGCCTCAGGAGGAGCCTGCTGCCGGGGAATTCGTCGCCAAGGCGTTTGCAGAGAAGGGCATCACCGTGTTCACTGGCAAACGGGTTACAGCGGCCCATCGCAACGGGGGCGAAGTCACAGTAACGCTGGACGATGGCGCGTCTGTAACGGGCACTGAGCTTGTGGTGGCAGTGGGTAGGACACCCAACACCAGCGAGATTGGCTTGGAGTCCGTTGGGCTTGCTCCTGGCAAGTTCATTGAGGTTGACGACCATTTGTTGGCCAATGGCGTCTCTGGGGGATGGCTCTATGCCATTGGCGATGTCAATCGGCGCAACCTAGTTACTCACATGGGGAAGTACCAGGCGCGAATTGCTGGAGACCACATACGGGGTAAGGACGTGACGGCGTGGGGCGATAATGTTGCCAGTCCTCGCGTAGTGTTCACTGACCCTCAGGTGGCGTCCGTAGGAATGACGGAGAAAGTGGCAAGGGAGAAGGGGATCAATGTTCGTATGGTCACATGGCCCTATGGCGCTAGCGGTGGTGCGGCCACTATGGGCGAGGGGATTGATGGTACTTGTATCTGGGTGGTGGATGAGGATAAGCGCACCCTGGTGGGCGCAACGTTCGTTGGCCCTGGCGCGGGAGAGCTTATCCATGCGGCAACTATTGCTATTGTTGGGCAGGTAACGCTGGATGTGCTGTGGCACGCTGTGCCCGCATTCCCAACGGTGAGTGAGTTCTGGCTGAGGTTCCTTGAGTCCTACGGGCTATAGGAACTGAGTCCTCAGCTACAGACGTGCATTTGGTGATAACACAAGAAAAGCGGCTCTTGATAGGGCCGCTTTTCTCTTTAGAGCAATCTTTTGATACAACCAATCCGCATAAAGTTCATGGCCGTGGGATTATTACAGGAGAATTTAGTAGGCAAAATTGCTATCTTGCGGAGGTTGACAACCATATCTGCGTTTGGTACGGTTCCGGAAGTCGCACAATATGTTATAGAAATATTTTACATATGATGGAGGTTATAGATGGCAAGATTCTTATTTAGTGTTAAGCCCGCCGTTTTCCTGGTGCTGGCGCTGGCTCTGGCTCTAGCGCTGACGGCAGCATGCTCTAGTAGTGACGATACTACAACTAGCAATTCGGGCACTACAGCAGCCCCGGCAGCCCCGGCAGCCCCAGCGCCTGCGCCTACGGCGTCAGGCATCTTCGCAGCCCCAGCGCTGGCAGATGCAGCAGCGATGCCTGTGGGCAGTTCACCAACTGGGTCTGGTTCGACGCCGATTGAGGCCTCAATTGACCGGGTAGTGTTCTCCGTCATTCCGACATCGGAAGAGAGCAACGCTCCTGGCAAGCATGGCCCACCAGTCAACGTTCAGCTCAACCCAATGTATGAATATCTGATCGGCATGGATCCAACCACGGGCGCCTGGGTTCCCGAGTTGGCTACATCTTGGTCTGTTGAGCCTGATGGCTCCTCCATCCGCTTCCAGTTGCGTAAAGGCGTACAGTTCCACGATGGCTGGGGCGAAATGAAGGGCAAGGATGTCCAGCATACCTATAATGACATTGCTGCCGATGACTCTTCTCACGGTAACCACGGTACTTTCAAAAACCGTATGCAAGCCGTGGATATCATTAACGACTATGAAGTGGTCTTCCGCGCAGAAGTGCCAAATGCTGGACTGCTCTGGGCTATCACCCGGCAGGAGCAGAGCATCTTGGTCCAGAGCAAGGATCACTATGATGCGGTGGGCTCACCCACTCTTGCCACAGAGCCTCTTGCAGGAACTGGCGTGTATCAGTTTGAGTCACGGCGCGACAACTCCTTCATCCGCTTTGAGGCGTTGCCGTACAAGCACTGGAAGATGACTCCTGACTTCAAGGAATTTGAAATTCGTTGGATTGGCGAGGCTTCAACCCGGTTGGCCGGTCTTCTGGCGAAAGAAATTCATGTTGCTTCTATCCCTGAGGATTTGATGCCGCAGGCGACCTCAGCAGGCATGAGTGTTGCCGTGGGCCAAGCCGCCGGTCTCCGTACCTTCTTCGGCTTCCGCTATGGCGCCCGCTGCCCCTGTAATACCAAAGACAGGGCAACGTTCCCTCCACTGGATGGAGCTCTGAAGTTCCCGGACGCTCCTTTGCATGATATCCGGGTTCGTAAGGCCCTGAACAAGGCGATTGACCGTGATGCTCTTAACACCGCCTTCTTTGGTGATAAAGGCCAGATCATGTACAAGAACCACCACCATCCGACCCGCCCTGGCTGGGACAAGACATGGGTGGATCGCTTCCCGGAGGGCTATGGATTTGACCCGGCAGCGGCCAAGGCGCTACTGGCTGAGGCTGGCTACAATGAAGCCAACCCGTATGAGATCACGTTGAACATGATCAACCTCTCTCATTACTCAGGGTCATTGGACGTGGTTGAGGCAGTTTCTGGCTATTGGAATGACATTGGCGTCTCGACGAAGCTCCTGACGTTAGATAAAGCTACCTACAATGCCAAAAACCGGAACTTCGAGTTCGATAACAATGCGGTGATTACTGGCACAAGCTCCCACATTCTGATGGGCACACGTGTCTATGACGTGGCTTACTCCCCTCGCGTTGCTGCGCCAGAGAACCCGCTAATGGACGCAATTTACGGTAAATTGGCAATGACGTTGGAAGGGTCGCTGCAGGCGGATATGCTCAAGCAGGTTGGTGAGATAGCATATATGACCTATCACGACATTCCTCTCTTCTGGCTTCCACCAGAAGCGATGTTCAATCCCGAATTCGTGAGCGCCTACGTGTTCCCAGGTTCGGTAACGGGCACGTGGACCCACTTGGAGAACATCCGGGCTGCCAAATAAGGGTTAGCTAGACCATTCCATAGGGAATAAAAGAAAGGGCCCCGCGCTTAGCGCGGGGCCCTTTCTTTTTTGTCTGTCAGTATCGGTATTTAAGGGTTAGGGTGTTGCATCTTCCATGATCTCCAACTCGCGTCGGACAATGGCCGCGCCCTCTGCCAGGGACTGGAGCTTTCCAAAAGCGACATCCCGGGGCAGGTACTTCATGCCGCAATCCGGTGCCAGGGTCAACCGTTCAGGTGAAAGGTGCTTCAACGCCTCACGGATACGCTGGGCCACAACTGCTGGGGTTTCCACTGTCATATCGCCAAGGTCAAGAACCCCAAGGATGATGGTCTTTGATGAGAGTTCCTTGAGGGTGTTCAGGTCTAGCACTGGTTGTGCGGCCTCCACGGATATTTGCTGGACCCGAGAGGTTTCCAGCTCCTTGAGGAAGGTATAGACGTTTGGCTTCTCCTTGACCATGGCAGCGTAGCCGAAACATAGGTGAAGGGCAGTTATGCCGCCAACCCCTTCTAATGCCCTATCCACAGCTTCTACGCCGAAGGCTTGTGCCCGCTCAGACCGCGCCTGGAGCCACGGTTCGTCAAGTTGCACCACGTCTGCTCCTGCTGCGAAGAGTTCCAACACTTCTTCGTTCACCGCAGCGGCGTAGGCAAGCGCCAGAGCCCGTGCATCGTTGTAGTGTTCGTCGACTGCTTGCTGCGACATGGTGAAGGGGCCGGGAACGGTGACTTTGATGAGGTTGTCCGTGTTACGCCGCAGAAACGTGACATCGTCCACCTGCACAGGACGAGTACGTCTGATGGGGCCAACAACCCGTGGTACATAGACCGTTGTCCCTGGGCTTCTACCGGGAACCTCACCGGGGCGCTCCGTGTATATGCCTGACAGGGCGGTGGCAAACCTACTGGAGTAGCTCTCTCTGCGAATCTCACCATCGGTGATGATGTCTATGCCAGCTCGCTCCATCTCGCGGATAGCAAGCACGGTGGCATCGTCCTGGGCCTGGGCCAGCAACTCATCGGCCACGTTCCAGAAATCGGTTTGTCGAATGCGAGGAATCGTCTTGCCGACGATAGCATCGCGTTTAACCAGCCAATCCGGCTGTGGATAGCTGCCTACCACCGTTGTAGGCAATAGCTTCTCTGTCATTGTGTGAACCCCCCTAAATGATAAAACTGGAGACGGCGAATTCGCGTCTCCAGCTTTGCTATCACATTGACCCCCTTATGGGGTTTAAGAAACCGATGGCAGAGTAATTAGCCCCACAGTTCCTTGGTGGCCAGCTGCGCACCTTCCACCAGTGCCTTGGCCTTGGCCCATGCTAGCTGTGTGTGAACCCTGCCGCCCAGGCCGCAGTCTGTGCCGGCAATGACGTTCTCACGCCCCACCAGGCCTGCATACTTCACAATACGGTCTGCTACCAGCCGAGGGTGCTCCACTACATTGGTTGCGTGACTCACCACTCCGGGGACCAGCACCGCGTTCTCCGGGAGCTTTGTGGTCTCCCATACACGCCACTCATGGTCGTGCCTGGCGTTGCCTGCTTCAATGGAGAAGGCGTCAGCGTTGACCTTGAGCATGATGTCCACAATGTCTTCCAGGGGGATGTCATAGGTATGTGGCCCGTGCCAGCTTCCCCAGCAGATGTGGTAACGCACTAGGGATGATGGCACGTTAGCCAGTGCGTGGTTCAGGGCTTCTATGCGAAGATCGGCATATTTGCGATACTCCGTGAGGCTGGGGCGGGAGACCAGCATATCCCAGGTATCCGGTAGGCCTGGATCGTCTATCTGTACGATGAACCCGGCGTTAGCAATGGCCTCATACTCCTGCTTCATCACATCGGCGATGGCGTAGACGAACTCTTCTTCCGTCTTGTAGAAGTCATTGAACAGGCGGTGGTCAACAGTGCCAGGTGCCAGTGACGGGATGAAGCCCTCTTCATACTTGACGCCACTGACGGCGGCCTTGAAGTTGGCGACGTCTGTTTTTACTAGTTCCTGGCCGATATAGGAGAGGGGTCCGGTGCAGACCATACGCTTCTGGACTGCCGGGGTGGCCCTTGTACCGTAGTCAGCGAATGTTCTTCCGCCAGAATCCATTGCCGCGTAGAACTCTCTGAAGTCTGTGCGATCTCTGCCGTCCTGACTCATTGCCGGAACTTGGCCGGGCGCTAGTTCCTTCATTTCAAAACCGGATATGCGCTCATCAAGGTAGTTGGCAAAGCCAGGCTTGGACTCTTCGCCCTCACCGATGATGTCGATGCCTATTGCTACTTGCTTATCGACGACTTCCTTCACCGCGACGGTTACGCGCTTATCGAACTCCGCCTGGTCATATGCTTGGCCCTGGGACTTGGCGTCCAATATGGCACGCAGTTCCGGAGGGCGTGGCAGGCTTCCGGCGTGGGTAGTGAGAATGCGGTTTTCACTGCGTTTCATTTGACTGCTCCTCTCCTGAGTGACGATTTGGGAATGGAATTAATTTAGCCGTAGTTCTTGGCAGCTTGAGCAATATCGACGTCTGCCTTCATCAGGTCTTCCGGAGTCATGGCAACGTTCCAATCAAGCTTCGCATTGAACGCCAGGAACAGGGGTTCTGCAATTGACGGAACTTTGCTTACGTCATCCACATTGACGATGATGTATCCGCCACGCTGACCGTCGATGGTCGTAAAATAGGCGGCTTCCGGCTTGATCTCTGCCAGGATTCTTCCCATTGTAGGGCCGAATGTTCCTGCCTTCATCATGGCATTGATAGGATCGTTTGGGAGCGCCATCTTAATGATTAATCGCATGGCAATCTCCTGTACATATACACATAAATTCCCCTGAGCATCAGCATGCTAGATACTGGGAGAGCGGCTGTCAAGCTACGCACAGAGCGGCACTAGCTGGTACTTCGCGCGCGATGCACTACCACCGTGTGCCATGTGACGTACGGTTATGTGCGGTATCTGTGCTATGATATAAAAGTAGGCTTGCGTGCTGGCCAGCGTGGTCAGTATTTTTTTGGGCCTCTGAGTATGGAGTAATGACAGAAATACACCATCGCGAACACATTCGTAACATCGCCATCATCGCCCACGTAGACCACGGCAAGACCACCCTGGTGGACGCCCTGCTTAACCAGAGCAAGGTCTTTAGGGAGAACCAGGATATGGGTGTGCTCATCATGGACTCCAATCCCCTTGAACGGGAACGGGGTATCACGATTTTGGCGAAGAACACCGCTATCAATTACAAAGACGTGAAAATCAATGTGATTGACACGCCCGGGCACGCTGATTTTGGCGGCGAGGTAGAGCGGGCCATCAACATGGCAGACGGCTGCCTGCTGGTGGTTGACGCGATTGACGGGCCTATGCCCCAGACTCGCTACGTGCTGCACAAAGCGCTACAGAATGGCTTGCGGCCGGTGGTTGTCATCAACAAGGTTGACAGGCCCAACGCTCGCATCGCCGAGGTTGAGGTCATGGTGCAGGATCTGTTCTTGGAAGTGGTCACAGACGCTGACCAGCTGGACTACCCGGTTCTGTATGCCTCTGCAAGAGAGGGCTACGCCCGCCGTAAGCCAGAGGACACGGACACAGACATGGTTCCGCTTTTTGAGGCTATCCTTTCAGAAATTCCCGCGCCAACCGGTGATATGAATGAGCCTCTAAAGATGCAGGTGGCTGCACTTGATTACGATAACCATCTTGGACAGGTTGCCCTTGGACGTATCTTCCAGGGCACGATCACTCGAGGTCAGCAGGTAGCCCGTATAGATAGAGAAGGCGAAATTGCCCAATACACTGTTGATCGGCTGTACATAAACCAGGGGCTTGGGCGTATAGAAGTGGAAGCGGCAGAGGCCGGAGAGATTGTGGCATTGGCCGGAGTGCAGGACGTGTCTATTGGTGACACCGTGGCAAGCGTGGAATCTCCAGTGGCTTTGCCGTTCATTATTGTGGATGAGCCAACGGTGACCATCACCGTTGGTGTAAACACGTCACCCTTTGCTGGAAAAGATGGACTCGCTGTTACCGCAAGGCAGCTGCGTGATCGATTGATGCGAGAGTTGAAGACGAACGTTAGCCTTCGGGTGGAACCCACAGACCTGCCTAACGAGTTCCTGGTGGCAGGACGCGGAGAGCTGCACCTAGGCATCTTGCTGGAGACCATGCGACGTGAGGGGACTGAGGTTGAAGCGTCTCGACCTCAAGCAGCAACCAAGGTTGTGGATGGCAAAAAGCTGGAGCCCTACGAGAAGCTTTACATTGATACCGATGAGGAGTTCATTGGTGCGCTGACAGAGAACCTGTCCAAGCGCCTTGCCAAGATGGAAGACATGAAGTCTGACGGACAGGGCCATGTTCACATGGTATTCAAGGTGCCGACCCGAGGTCTTATTGGCTTCCATAACTTCTTTCTGCGCACTGTCCACGGGAACGGCGTGATGAACGCTGAGTTTGTGGACTACGAGCCGGTGGTGGGCAACCTTCAATCTACCCGCACGGGGGCGTTGGTTTCCTCTGAAGAGGGCGTGGCCGTCACCTTTGGATTGAATAACGCTCAGAACAGGGGCAACACCTTTGTGGATGCGGGGACACCGGTCTATGAGGGCATGATTGTGGGCATTCACCCGCGGGATTCGGACATCATTGTCAACGTATGCAAAGAAAAGAAGATGAGCAACGTCCGATCTTCAACGTCAGACATCGCCGTTCGGCTGACGCCGCCCATCATCATGAGCCTGGAGGAGTCCTTGGACTTTGTGGGCCCAGACGAGTTGGTGGAGATAACGCCGAAGAACCTCCGGACGCGCAAAAAGCTGTTGGGCGAAAGTGCTCGACGTCGCTTTGACCGAAACAACTCCAAGGCGGCGGTTGCCTCGCGGTAGGTGCCAATGGCACTTTTGCTGCCTGATTCGAGGAATTATTAAAGAGCCCCCCGCTCCGATAATCGAGGCGGGAGGCTCTTTTTTTGCGTTGGGATTCAGGTCATTGGCCTGCCTAGTCAACTACGCGGCGGAAGGCGTCACGTAGTCGTGGGCCTACCTGGGACAACTCCTCAATGGTTGCGTAACTGAGTGCTAGCCGGATGTGGGTGGTGTCAGCCTCCTCGCGCGTTGCGAAGAAGTTTGACCCTGCCGCAAAAGTGACACCCTCAATTGCTGCTTCCCGGGCTACGTCCTGCGCCTTTGCCCCAATGCACTCTGCCCAGAGGAAGAAACCGCCATCGGGCACCTTAAAGTTCAGATATGGCTCACAGTGCTCTCTGAGGGATGCGACAAGCGTCTCACACTTCTGTCGATAGAGAGCGCGCACCTGGTCGGCATGGGGCTCTAGCTCGCCAGAGTCTACGTACTGGGCCAGAGCGCGGTGAACGAGAGGACTGCCGCCCATATCGAAACGAACCCTGGCTACTGACTCAATCACGGGCAACCTGGCCTGAATCCAACCGACCCTCAGCCCCGTGGCGATAATTTTGCTGAAGCTACCGACTTGAATGACACCGTGGCCGTCGGCTATCGCGTACAGGGGAGGCGGAGGCGGAGCATTGAAGTAGGCTTCTGTGTAGGCCATGTCCTCCATGATGAAGACCTGGTGCTCTGCACAGACGTCCACCAGCGCCTCTCGAGTGGCTAGTGACATGGTTGCGCCCGTGGGGTTGTGGAAGTCCGGTACTGTGTAGAGGAGTTTGACTCGCTTGCCACTAGCCTCAACGCGCTGAATGGCCTCTGCCACGCGAACCGCGAAGTCATCGTCCTCTCCCAATGGCACTTCCACAATCTTGCAGAGGTGTCCACGGATGGTGCGAAGAGACCCTGAGAAATTTGGCTGCTCTGCAATTACGACATCGCCCGGGTTCAAGAAGGTGTCGCAGACGGCATCAATGCCGCCTGAACCGCCGTGGGTCATCAGGAAGTTCTCCGGCCGCAATTCAACACCCTGAATACGGCCCTGGCGCTCTGCCAGAACTTTCCGCAGGTCTTCAAATCCAAAGACACCGCCGTAGCGAAGTGCATCTTCCGATGCGGTGGCTAGCACGTTGTCTAGGGCTTTTTGAAGTCCAGAAGCAGGGAGGGTCTTTGGGTCAGGTATCCCGGCACCCAGGTCTATGGGCGAATCGTGAGTGGTAGCGGTGAAGGAAATTGATCTGCCCGGAGTTCCCGATTCTGTGGCGCTGATGGCCGGCAGGCCTGCCGCGGACTTGGACAGGAGCGCCGTGATGTCCTGACCTTCCCAGTTCCGTGCAGCGTTGATTGCGTGTGCTCCCTTTTTTGTCTGTGCCATTATTGATTCTCCATAGGGTTTAAGCGTGGCTTTCAGTCTACGGGATTCGTAGTGCCCTGTCGACGCCACCATTGTTCATGAATCGCTCATTCCTCCTGGCGCTGGGGGGTATGGTTTCTCTCTAGGCGTTTGCCTGATTGGGGAACCTTTGATACACTCGCCGCGCCGGAAGACTCAATAATTGGCTATTTAACTTCAGAAGGAGTGACACATGATTTATGAAATGAGGCGATACATTCTCAATCCCGGCAAGGTCGGTGAGTGGGAGAAGGCTTTCTGCGACGCCTATGAGGTACGAGGTAAGTACTCTCAGTTGGGTGGCCTTTGGCACACGGAGATTGGGCCGCTTAACGAGGTCATTCACATCTGGCCCTATGAGAACCTGCAGCACCGTGCAGAGATTCGTGCCGAAGCGAGTAAGGATGCCAGTGGCAAGTGGCCGCCCCAAGCTCCCGGCGCGATTATCACCCAGGAGTCGGATATCCTGTCCCCGGTGAAGGGTATGACAGACTGGACCGGCCCGCAGCAGTGGGGAACTGTCTACGAGATGCGGCAATACACTTACGCGCCTGGCGACCTTGGCAAGGTTGTGCCTGCCTTTGGCGAGGCCATTGCAGGACGAGCAGCAATCTACCCCGTAGCCGGTGTGTTCACCAGCCAGCTTGGCAACTTGAACCGGCTGATCCAGTTGTTCCCGTTCAAGGACTGGAACCATCGTGATGAGGTCAGGGAAGAATTCCTTAAGACCAAGGTCTGGCCTCCCCACACAGATGCACGTCCGGTGGCGCAGCTTGTACGGCACATGCTCCCCGCTGACTGCTCCCCGCTCCACTAGACGACACTAACATTTGACGATAAGACAGGGCGTCCCGACTATCGGGACGCCCTGTCTCTGTTAGTACGTCAGTTGCGTAGGCGTACCGCTATAGGTACTCTCTGGTAATGGACATGAAGGTCTACCTCCTACGTCGCCTGTTCCAGGGCCTCCTGACGTTGCTGCTGGTCTCCCTTGTGATCTTCGGCATACTTCGCGTTGCGCCCGGAGACGTGGTAGACCTCATCGTGACGGGAGGCGATGGCTCGGGCCTTGGCGTCTCCTCTCAGAAGAAGGATGAGTTGCGCGCAACCCTGGGGCTGGATCGCTCTCTGTTGCGACAGTACGGCGAGTGGGGTTGGGACATGGCCTCTCTGCACTGGGGAGAATCGCTGTTCACCGGGCGTAGCGTGTGGGACGATTTTCTCCTCAAGCTCCCCGTGACCCTGCAACTCAGCCTCATGGGCCTGTTCATTGCAGTGGTATTGGGCGTGCCCCTGGGTGTAGCCGCTGCGCTGCGACAGGACACTTGGGTGGACTACGTAGTGCGTATCTTTGCCCTGGGAGGTGTCTCTCTACCCCATTTTTGGCTTGCGACGCTGCTGCTGCTGGCCGGTGTTCGCTACTTCACCTGGAGCCCTCCCCTTGGCTATGAATCTGTCATTGATGCCCCCTGGCGCAACTTCACCCAGTTTATCTGGCCTGCTCTGGTGCTGGGCTATTCTGGCGCGGGTCTGCTGAGCAGGATGACCCGTTCTACCGTGCTAGAGGTGATGCGGCAGGAGTACATCCGTACAGCGTGGGCAAAGGGATTGCAGCCAGCGGCAGTGGTGCAGCGACACATTCTGCGGAATGCGTTGCTGCCTGTCATCACCGTGGTTGGGATAGCGTTCGCCGCCCTGGTCAGCGGTTCCGTGGTGCTGGAGCAGGTGTTTGTGCTGCCGGGTGTGGGTCTGTTTCTGCTGGAGGCAGTGAAATTTCGCGATTACAACGTGGTGCAGCCCATCATCGTTTTCTTCGCTGCATGGGTGGTGTTGGTCAACCTGACAGTGGACGTGCTCTACACATGGCTCAACCCGCGGGTGCGCCATGGATAACGCCGTAATACGATGGCTTGGCGATGGTTTGGTGAGGCTTGTTCGCTTCGCCAGAGGCAAGCCCCTGGGAGCGGTAGGCGGTGTTGTGGTTTTGACCCTGGTGTTGGTGGCGTTGTTGGCCCCTGTTATCGCTTCCGCAGACCCAGTGGCCCAAGACGCCGATAGCATACTGCTCTCGCCAAGCGCAGGCCACTGGATGGGTACGGACAACCTGGGACGCGACCTGTGGAGTCGCATTGCCCACGGTGCACGGGTCTCGTTGGGGGTTGGATTCCTCTCCATCGCGCTAGGGTCATTGGTGGGTGGACTGGCTGGCCTGGTCGGAGGCTATTACGGCAGGTGGGCTGACGCTGTGCTTCAGCAGGTGTCAGACGCGTTGATGTCCTTTCCAACGCTGGTGCTAGCCTTGGGCATTGTTGCCATCCTGGGAGCATCTGCAACCAACGTAGTGGTGGCCATCGCTCTGGTGCAGGCGCCAAGGGTGGCTAGAGTCGTCAGGAGTCAGACTCTAGCCGTCAGATCCATGGAGTACGTGGCGGCATCGAGATTGATAGGCGCAGGGAGCGTCCATGTGATGGTGCGGCACGTGCTGCCCCATTGCTTTGCGCCGTTCATTGTAATCTTCACCAGCGCATTGGGGTTCGCTATTGTGTTGGAGGCATCGTTGAGCTTCCTTGGATTGGGGGTGCCTGCGCCGGAACCGTCCTGGGGCGGGATGCTGGGGGGGCCGGGGCGCGATTACTTCAACGTTGCGCCGTGGATGGCTATATGGCCTGGATTGGCGATTTCTCTATCGGTCTATGGTTTCAACCTGCTGGGTGATGCCCTGCGTGATGTCCTGGATCCGCGGGAAAGACTGCTGTAGAACTGCAACGAACGTCCTTGACCGTCATTGTGTCAGGAGCGATACTTGAATACGTTCTATGGCTACCGCCCGTAGCTCAGCGGATAGAGCACTGGGCTTCGAACCCAGGTGTCGGGGGTTCAAATCCCTCCGGGCGGACCAGCGGCTTGCTTCGTGGAGAGTTCAAACGGCATTGTGCAGTTCAAGTTTGGATCGCGTCCCAAGCCTTCTCTTCCAGTCTATCCAGCTTTTGAATAAGGAAAACTTGAAATGCTAGAAGCCATCATCATTGGGATTGCTGCGTTCGCCGTAGCAGTCGTCTACGCCACCTTTGCCGAATGGGTCATCCATGGCACGTTCATGCACAGGCCTTTGGCCAAGTTCAGGCACTTCTACCACGGCCACGCAGAGGTCCACCACGGGATATACGGGGCCGACTCTACCTATCTTGTTGGCGACCGGCCCCGCGAGCAGATAAAGCTTGCCTGGTGGGCTATGCCATTCCCGGTTCTGGCCCACCTGCCTATTCTCATTGCCATGGGCATATGGGTGAGTGTGCCCGTAGCTGTTGCTACATTCAGTGCCCTTACGCTATACCAAGCCAGCTATGAGTATTTTCACTACTGCATGCACGTTCCCAACAACCGTTGGTTTGAACGTACCCGCGCATTCAAGTTTATTGACGCGCATCACCTCCAGCACCATCAGCTGCCCAACAAGAACCTGAACATTGTTATCCCCCTGGCCGACTTCGTGCTGCGAACTCGCGTAAGGCCCAGTGAGCAATTGAAGGCTTTGCTGCCGTAGGGGGTTAGTGGCCGACTTCTATGGTTAGGGCAGTATCTGTGGCCTGGTCAAACTTAACTTCTATCTCTGTGCCAGCTACCAGGTCTAGTAGGGTGGCTGGGCTGTCATTCTCAAGTTTGATGCCTGTGGTGCCAGCAACGTTGATGGTAGCCTGACCACCGTCCTCTGTTGTTAGGGTGATTGCGTTCCCTTCAATGCTCACTACTGAGCCTTTAACTTCCCTTATCTTTAGTTCCTCTGCCTCTTTGGCCTCTACCTCTTCTGTTTCCTCTCCCTTTTCGATTTTGAAGACTGTCCGTGTGGCCGGGTCAAAATTGACATCTATCTCCATCCCTACCAGAAGGTCTGGCGATCCCCTTTCTGGCAACGTGGTCTTCTCCCAAGCGACCATAGACCGCGCTCTGGCAAATGACCCTCCATTGCTCCTATGTGACGAGCCTACGGGTGCGTTGGATACAGTAAACGGTGACTTGGTGATGAATACCTTGTTTCAGGCGCAGCGTGATCTCAACACCGCAGTGGTCATTGTTACTCACGACCCACGAATAGTTGCGAGAGCAGACCGCCGGTTAGTAATGACAGATGGCAGATTTGTGGGTGAGAGTTGACGGACGACACCTGTGGCGGTAGCCTTGCTTCAATCTCAATATTAAGGGAGAACTATGTTAAACCAACAAGACAATGAGCTCCTTACCAAGATTGGCCCAGGTACACCCATGGGGAATCTCATGCGTCAGTTCTGGCTACCCATTGGCCTTTCCAGTGAGCTACCGGAGCCGGACTGCGCTCCTGTTCGTATCATGATTCTCAGCGAGGAACTGGTGGCCTTCCGGGACACAGATGGCAAAGTTGGGCTAATTGATAACTTCTGCCCTCACCGTCGCGCCAGCCTGTTCTTCGGTCGAAACGAAGAATGTGGTCTGCGTTGCGTCTATCATGGCTGGAAATTTAACACCAACGGCGATTGCGTGGACATGCCGTCTGAGCCCGCAGAGAGCAACTTCAAGGACAAAGTGAAGATTACCGCCTATCAGGTTCAGGAGCGCGGTGGGCTGCTTTGGGCGTACATGGGGCCTCGCGGTACGGTTCCTGAGCTTCCGCATCTTGAGTCTAACATGGTAGAGAACTACAACATTCAGGCATACATGCGTGAGTGCAACTGGATGCAGGCACTGGAAGGGGACATTGATACCGTCCATACCCTCTTCCTTCATCTGGGCCTCGCCCAGTATGAGGACGCACCAGAAGGCAGCTGGGCCTGGTGGCATCTCCAGAACCGCGCACCGCATTTTGCAGCTGTGGACACTGACTTTGGAACACTCTACGGCGCGTTCAGGCCTACCACAGAAGGAACGAACTACTGGCGCTTTGCCAACTTCCTGATGCCCTTCTATGCTATGACTCCTCCTGGAGTTCTGGGCCTGGGGAGCAAGTTCCGCGCTTGGGTGCCCATGGATGACACTCACACGTTGGCGATTTCAGTAAACGAGACGAATGCAACCGGCCAGCGTCCTGCCAGGTCTGAGGGTAACTGGGCCACCGGACAGACCCAGACCCATCCCCAAGGCACAGGATTGTTTGACCGCTTCCGGTGCGTGGCTGACGAGGAGAACGACTACCTTGTTGACCGAGAGGTGCAGAAGACTAAGACCTACGCAGGTCTTCAGAGCATCTTCATTGAGGATCAGGCTGTTACCGGCAGCATGGGCAAGGTTGTGGACCGAACCAAGGAGCGTCTGGGCACTAGTGACCAGATGATCATCCGTACGCGCCAACGGCTCATCAAGGCGGCACGAGCCCTGTTAGAGGGTGAGACCCCGCCAGAGGTGGACAAGCCAGAGGTATACGGCGCGCGTTCTGGCGGCATGATGTTGCCAGTAGGTGTGGATTGGGTTGAGGCCTCCAGTGAATTACGGAAGGGCTTTATACCGCATCCTGAGTTGGACCTAGCTGTTATTGGCGGCGTTCCTGCCGTCTAACGACTGGCTTACTTTAGATATCACGCAACAGCCTCAGTTCTTTTAAGAACTGGGGCTGTTGTTTTTTCGGCACGTAGCCCTTACAAGGAGTGGAGGTGCCAGGGGAATCTAGCATCCCTGACACCTCCTGAGGAGGGCTTTATACAACCAAGGCGGGCTAGGAAAACCCTTTGTCTGACTGGGAACTCTGTCTCTGTGTGAACCAACTACCGCATGTTTAACCAACTACGCTTACCTGGCGAACGTATTGCTGGCCTGACCCGCCCACAGAGCTACGCCAACACTGGTGTTGGTGCCAGAGCCCCAGCCCGCATGACCACACCTGCATGATTGAAGAGCGGAAACGAGCCTTCCGATGAACCGTGTGGCCTATGATGAGCTCCCCAGCGGTTTTCCCTACATTCTTGGGAGCACTATTTCGCAGGACGGCAGTATCTTGGCTTTTGAACCCACGGAACTCCCTACTTCTCAGAACCTGGTGTTGATGTGGGACTTTGAAGAAGCTTTGGGGAGTCCACTGATGTTTAATCATGGTGAGGTGAAGCAGTTTAGCTTTGATGTGAACATCAACAAGGCTGAAGACAGGCACTGCAACGCCATCTACATCAAGCCAAACCAGGAGCTTTCAGGGAAGACGGCTTATATTCATGTAGGCACTCCATCCAATCCGGAGAGATGCGTTGGAGGCGGTGTTGCTACTGCCAAGTTTGTGGATACTCCGGTGGCGTTTCCTGGTGAGAAGACTACCTTCACCTACATCGTCAACGTTGAGAACGTGGATGCCAGCACCCTCCATATGAGCAACGTTCGCGATATTCTCCCCCAGGGCGGGTTTCGCTATCTGATGAATTCCGCCAGCTATAAGATTGCGAACAGCCCGTTCGACCCTGCGACTGATAACTTTGCAAACCTGGTAGGGGACATTCACATGTTAGACGGAGACTTGGAGGCAACAATCCTGGCTAACGACCGTCAGCAGCTCGTCTGGTCAGACCCTGGCGGCGGCGGCGACCCCAAGTGGAGTTTGGCACAGGCCGGGAGTGATGGTGATACGCTCATCATCAGGTTTGAGGTGATTGCAACCCTTGATAGCTCCTGCACGTACTTCAACGAGTTGTTCGGCGATGTGGGCGCGGGTTGCAACGCTCCACAGAGCCTAGTGGGGCTAGGCATCTTCACCCTAGGGCAGGAGGATGAGGAGTACTGTTTCCGTTACTCTTGGCCTACCAGCGGCGTTATCGTTTCCAGCTACGACGTGAGGTCGACTACCGGCAATCTAGTTGGGCAGGGCAATGCCGACCTTGTAGCAGACCTCAATACCGCAGTCCTCAACTCCTGGCACCTCAATTGAGGCTTAGCTTCTAGGCCCCTCTAACAATGCTAGACCGCCCTGAGATGTTTATGCTTAGGGTGCATGTAAAACGGCCCCTCCATCCTAGCTTTTAAAGGATGGAGGGGCCGTTTCTTTGCGTCTGGGCAATGACTTGCGCTACTAGTCGATGACGGAGGCCACACGGTCTTTGATCTTCCTCACCAGGTCTGTGTCCAACCCGCCCTTCTGGATGACACTGATGTTTTCGGTAATGTGCTCAAGGCTCTGTGTCCCGGCGATGATTGAGTTGATGTGGGGATGACTGGTGGTAAACCGCAGCATCATCTCCATTGGGTCAATCTCAGGCGCTAGGGAGGACAGGTCAGCCGTCTCCCATCGGTCTTTCACCTTGGGGCCAGTCTGGCGCTTGGCGGCGCCTTCCAGGTCAGGGGTGCCGAGGGCCACACCACCACGGATGATGGTGCCAATGCCCATCTCTGCTGCGCGCCGTATCACGTCCTCATGCTCCGGTTCCATGGCAGAGTAGGGTATCTGGAAGGTATCGAAGATGCCCATTTCCATGAACTCCTCAATGTAGGGAAGAACGGTGGAGATGCCTATGAACCTGGTCTTTCCCTGGGCCTGAATCTCTTTCAGGGTGTTGATGGAATCATGGGTGCGGACATCGTCAGGCGTGGAGTTGTGCAGCTGCAGAATGTCCACGTGGTCAGTCTTCAGCCGTTCTAAGCTCTGGTTGATGGAGTTCATCATGCCCTCGTGTGACCAGCCGGAGTGGTCAGGGTCGTTGCGCCACCAGTGGCCGCACTTGGTTGCCAACACGTACTCTTCGCGACGGTGCGACACGAAGCGGCCGATGAACTCCTCGCTACGGTCATAGCACCAGGAGGTATCGATGAAGTTGATGCCGGAGTCCAGCACGGCGTTCAGCACAACTCCCGCGTGTTCCTCGTTAGGAAGACGCCCACCGTCCTCTACCACGCCCTTGAGTTCCATGGCTCCGAAGCCAAGGTTGGTCACTTCCAGGCCTGTCCGGCCCAGGATTGATGTCTTCAGCATTGCTCTTCCCCTTTTGTGGTTTTATGTTTGGATTGTGGCACTGTATCCATGGCCCATCAAGTTGAATGCCGTCAGTCCATATGGGTAAAGGGTTTAGCCCTTCTACTTCCCTGCCAAGAGCGGTCGCAGGTCTCGAATGCTGGCAACGCTCTCGATGTTCAGCATTTTCTCGATGAGCTCTTCCGTGTGGCTCTTCCCTAGCACCGGCGTCATCAGGTCCAGGGCCTTGGCCGTCACGCGGGCTGTGTCCAGCGGGTTCTGGGCCGTGCCAGGCGCGTACTTGGTGTGGTGGGTCAGGGTTCGACCGTCCTTCATCGTCACTTCAACGATGGCCTGTCGGGGCGCCTCTGCCATCACCAGGCTTGCGTCTGGTACCAGTTCCACCTTTGCCTTCATTGCAAGGACTGCCGGGTCTGACATTCTTTCGTAGTCGTGGGTAGACACGAAGGAGACGTCACCGTCTATCAGCATTAGGGCGATGCAGTGCCTGATATTCACGTCAGGCATCGCACGGTCGTTGACCACGCCTGCGCCGTCCGTCGGGAGCTTGGCTATTACCTTGACCACGTCTACGCCGGTTACGCCATCACGTGACATAATGGTGGAGAGAGCGTCCATTGCCGATTGTATGGGGTACCCAACAGAGTAGGGCTTTATCGCCGTGCCGGTGATGCTGTATTTAATGCCAAGTTCGTCCAATAATGCCTCCGGGTGTGGGTCAGTGGAAAACGCATCGAGCAGATTGTGCTCGCCCTCCAGGACGTCGGGGACACCGGTGAACCCGGCCTGCACCATGGTTGCTGCTGTAACGCCGTTCCGTGCGCCCATCCCTGCGAAATCGAAGGACTTCTCAATGTGCTCCTCGTCCCGCACCCATGCCCAGATGCCGGAAGCCTGCTGTGCTGCGTAGGACAGCACATAGCGCATCTGGGTGGAGTCCAGCTTGGCGATGGACGCGGCTGCCCCTGTTGCACCCCACGTTGACCCTAGACCTTCAGCGCTGCGATGGGTTTTGCGTACCAGGTCGGCGTTCATGGCATGGAGCATCCGGCACGCCAGGTCATAGCCTAAGGCCACCGCCCGAAGGAGGTCTGTGCCCGTTGCGCCGTCTCTCTCTGCCATTGCCCATGCCGCTGGTATCACGCTACAGCCCGGATGCGCCTTGGACGTGGGATCGAAATCGTCCGTCTCGTCAGAGTGCCCAAGCATGCCGTTGGCCATAGCTGCATTGGCTGCAGATGTGACATCGCCAGTGGTCATCAACATCGATTCAGGTGCGCCGCCCAGGGTGCGCACGAACTGCAACGCCATCTGACCGGGTTTCAACGTGCTGCCGGACACAATGGCGGCAAGGCTGTCTAGGATGCGGTGCTTGGCCTCCCGGTCCACATCAGACGGGAGTGGGCGGTTGCGAGCCTCTGCCATATAGGCCGCCAGGTTTCCGGTAAGGTTGAAGTCAGAACGTGCTGTAGTCATGGTGCTCCCTTCGGGTGTCAGCATTAGATAGTATCTGGCCTAGTATACCGTTACGTGCAGACGTAGCAAGGGACACCTCTACCCCCTCAGGAGAGATGTCCCTGATAGCCACGCAATAGAGACAGAAAAAGGTCACCGCCAGCGTCGTGGTTGCAATATTAGAACATTCGTTCCATAATTGTCAAGCACTACGCTGTTTTGTTCGGCCCGGCTATTTCCTGGAAACCTCGCGGGTATCCCTATCTGGCAGAGGGCTGGAGATGCGTCCCAACTCAAGTATGGAGCAGTTTGATGATTGAAGTGTCCTGGCAGACGATTCTTGTTGCGATGGCTGTGGTAGCGGTTACAGCAATGCTGGTGTACTGGATAGGGTTCGTCAAAGGCGGGCGTCGTGCGACCCTGCGACACGAGGCTGCGTCTAGCGACCATCTTCGACGCAGCAGGCAGACCCTGGGGGGGCGCTTTGCGGAGCAGCTTGCGCCCTACTTTGATGAGTTCACCTATGACCCCACGGAGGCGCGGTTCCTTGGCAGTCCCATTGATTTCGTGGTCTTTCCTGGCATTGCTACGGGCGACCCGCAGGGGATTGTGTTTGTGGAGGTGAAGAGCGGCAAGGCGCAGCTAGACCATGGGCAACGTAGACTACGGGATTTGGTGGAGCGCGTGGGCAGCAAGGACATCCGGTTTGAGACGGTGCGGCTGCTCAAGGATGGGGTTTAAGGGGAGGCTTAGCCCCCTTTGCTGCGAGGGCCGGGCACTGTATAAGCGAGCTATTCATGCACGGATGAACGCCAGAGTGAGAGTAGGAAGCAAAGATTCAGCAGAAGAGACTAAGGCTTAGTAGCCCACGTCTTCCAGGAATATCGGGTCATTGCGCCACTCGTTCCACACCTGCACCCATACCTCAAGGAAGACCTCACGCCCAAATACCTCTTCCATTTGGAGCCGCGCCGCTGTGGACACTTCCTTCATGGCGCCTCCGCCTTTGCCAATGAGGATGCGCCGCTGTGATGGCTTGTTCACGTATACCACCACCTGGATGTAATCCTTTAGCCGGTCTACGCCGTCCGACTCCTGGAACTCTTCTACAATCACGGCAGTATCGTAGGGAATCTCTTGCCCAAAATAACGGAAGAGTTGTTCACGCACCAACTCAGATGCCAGGAACCGCTCGGATCGGTCAGTGACCTCATCCTCACCGTACTCGGCTTCACGTTGTGGCAGGTGTTTCACCATCAGTTCCACCAGCAGGTCAGTACCATCGGCTTGTAGTGCGCTGATGGGCATGATCTCCATAGCAGGATTCAACTGAAGGTATGACTCCATAAGGGGCAGGAGGGAAATCTTATCTATGGTATCGACTTTGTTGATGACCAGTATCGTCGGCGTTTCTTCCTGGACCAGCGTCGTCAGCAATCGTTTCTCTGTTGCACCGGGAGGTCTGGGCTCCACCACCAAGAGCGCCAGGTCTGCGGCGAGCAGAGCCTCTTGAACGTGGCTCAGCATCCGGCGGTCAAGGGCGTCACGGGTGCGGCGCATGTATCCGGGGGTATCCCAGAAAACAATCTGGTATCCCTCATGCGTCAGGATACCCAGGAGTTGCTGGCGCGTTGTCTGGGGTTTGGGAGAGGTGATAGCAAGCTTTTGGCCCAGCAGTGCGTTCAAGAGGGTGGACTTCCCTACGTTGGGCCGCCCCATGATGGAGACGAAGCCCATGCGGTGAGGAGGGCGCTTGGGTTCACGCTTCTTGGATGTAGAAGGGATTGCCTTCTTCCGGGTTGCTTTTACAGGCACTTTCTCTTCGGTCATATGCAATATAGGGCTGCTTAGGGCAGCCCTAACTAGGCCTTCTCTCGCTTGAAATACGCAACTGTTGCGCCGGAGGCAACGCCTTCATCGTCCGGGTCTAAGGCATCAACGTACTCGGTCTCCGTTACTGTCACCAGTTCCCAACCCTCTGCGCCCAGGGTGTTCAAGACATCTTCGTAGGCGGTTGTGCGATTCTGATTCTCTTCTTCGTCCTCAAACTCAATGACCCGATATTCCCATTTTGCCATTGGATACTCCTGCTTTTCATGTGGTTACACAACTTATGTATAACGGTGCGGGCGTTCCAGAGTGGACGCCCGGGATGATGTGAGTGATTGTTCTCTGGACTAGCGGCCCTGGGCTATTTGGTAGATCTTGCCTTCTGCCTTGATGTCCGGTGCGTAGATCAACTCTGTCTGTTGAAGTTCACGGATGTTGAACGCGCCAACCATGCCCATGCATGCCCTGAGCGCTCCTGTCAGGTTCATTGTACCGTCTGTTCGGGACGATGGCCCGAACAGGACTTCTTTCAACGTACCCTTGGTGCCCACGCTGATGCGGGTGCCGCGAGGGAGCGCCGGGTCTGGTGTTGCCATGCCCCAGTTGTGCCCTCTGCCTGGTGCCTCTGCCGCCTGGGCGAAGGGTGTTCCAATCATGACGCCGTCTGCTCCGGAAACAAGTGATTTGCAGAAATCGCCGCCAGTGCGGATACCGCCGTCCGTGATGACGGTCACGTATCTACCTGTGCGGTGGAAGTATTCTTCTCGAGCTGCAGCACAGTCCATCGTCGCCGTCACCTGCGGCACTCCAATGCCCACAACTTCGCGGCTGGTGCAGGCAGCGCCCGGGCCTATGCCAACCAGGATGCCATGAATGCCGTTCTCCATAAGTTCTAGAGCCACTTCGTAGCCCACGCAGTTACCCACTACCACAGGGACGTTAATCTCCTTAACAAGCTCTGAGAAGACAAGGCCGTGGTAACTCTTGGAAATGTGCTTGGCTGTAGTGACAGTAGATTGAACCACCAGCATGTCAGCCCCTGCTTCTACTGCAATGGAGGCAAAGCGCTTGGCTCTCATTGGTGTGACTGCTACGGCACAGGTCACGCCACCAGCCTTAATTTCTTGGATACGTTGGGCTACCAACTCCTCCAGAATAGGGGCGGTATAGAGTTTTTGTAGTAATACGGTAGCCTCTTCCAGCGGGGATTCAGCAACCTCTGCTAGCCGGTCTTCTGCGTCTGTGTATCGGGACCAGAGTCCCTCCAGGTTCAGGACAGCCATGCCGCCCATCTTCCCCAGGTTTATGGCGAAGCTAGGCGAGACCACTGCATCCATAGCAGACGCCAATACAGGGATATCAAATTTGAGATCCCCTATGGTCATGCTCATGTCAGCCTGTTCTGGATTGATCGTGACTTGCCCCGGGACAATGGCCACTTCGTCGAACCCATAGCTGCGACGTATCTCCTTGAACTGGGGCACCGCCATAAGCCACTTCCTTTCAGCTTTCAATTATTCTCGCGAGTGTATCAACTAGGTAAATTCATCGTCAATGAATTGGGGATGATGTTTTAACCGGTTTCGTACATCTCCTCTGTGACTCTGCTTGGGCTACTACTTGTCCAAAAAGGAAGGGGCACGTCGCGCAGACGTGCCCCTTCTCTTAGTTCATCTGTTCAGTATTTTGACAAGTGAGGTACATGGGTGGTTTATTCACTCACCACTGGGTTTCGGAGAACCCCAATACCTGGGATTTCTACCTCAACCACATCGCCAGGGTTTAGCTGGCTGGTCTGGCCTGGCGTACCGCTGTAGATGATATCGCCGGGATCCAGGGTGACGTACTTGCTGATCTCTGCAATCACGGTTGGGATGTCAAAAATCAGGTCTTTGGCGTGGGCTTGGTTTGCAGTCTTCTCTCCGTTTACCAGCACCTGGATGGTGAAGTCAAAGGGGTCAATGTCTGTACTGATGATGGGTCCCAACGGGCCGAAGGTATCTGCACCCTTGGCGCGCCACCACTGCATGTCCTTCTCAGGACCGTTCTGCCAGTCACGACCACTGACATCGTTGCCAATGGTGTAGCCCAAAACGTAGTCAAGGGCTTTCTCTTTGGAGACGTTCTTGGCTGTCTTGCCGATGATGACGACCAACTCGCCCTCTTCGTCCACGCGACCTGCGTCTTTGGGGAGAATGATGTTCTCGCCGTCAGCAATGATGCAGTTGTGTGGCTTGTAGAAGCCCTCTACGCGCTTGGGGGCTGGTCGCTCGCCCAAGTGGGTGCTGTAGTTCAGCGCAATGGCTATTACCTTACCGGGAACAACGGGGGCCAGGAGCTGGACATGATCCAGTGGGTGGGCGTGATCCGTAATTTTGTAGTCTTCAAATGGTGTTGTGGTGATCTGTTTCACCATGCCGTCTTCTACCACACCGTAGGCAACCTCGCCGTGGGCGTAGTACCGTGCGAACTGCATAGACCCCTCCTCTTGATTCTTGCTATTCAGACCAGTATAACGAATTGCGTCGCAATACCCAAGGGGTTTTCCTGAGCAGTTTTCGGCGCTCGCCGGGGGCTGTGAGTGCAGATCTAGCCCTGTTTTGTTGTGATGAAGTACGCGTTCTCTATGTCACCGTCTACGCGCTTGATTGCTTGAACCGTCAGTCCTGCGGCCTCCAACATCTCCTGGGCCAACTCCACACCCCAGATCGTCCCAAGGCCCTCACCACCCAGCGCAAGTGACACGGTCATGCAATGGAAGACGGAAAACGCAAAGAGCAACGGGCCTATGGGGTGGTCAAGATTTTTCTCCAGGTAAGAAGATGCGTCCTCGTCCACCATGAGGTAGGTTCCTCCGGGCTTGAGAGCATGTGCGATGCCTGCCAGCACCTTGCCGGGCTTGGCCTGGTCATGGATAGCATCAAATGACGTCATGAAGTCATATTGCTCTGTGGCGCCAAGGTTGGCGACGTCCTGGGCCTCAAAGATTGCGTTGCCCAATCCCCATGCTGCTGCCTCGGTCCTTGCCGTGCTAAGCCCCTCGTCGGAAAAGTCGTATCCAACAAACCGACTGTTTGGGAACGCGCGAGCCATCACATTAATTGCACGGCCCTGCCCGCATCCGATGTCGGCGACATCAATGCCATCCTCCAGTTTCTCAATGAGCCCGGGAACCAGAGGTAGAATGACATCCACCATGGAAGCGTCATGAACCATGGCGCTAATCTGGCCCATAATCTTCTGGAACGTGGGGTATTCCGAGTACGGAACGCCGCCACCGTTGTGGAATGACTCAACAATCTTGTCTTCTACCAGGCCAAAGAGAGGGAAGAACTGGGTGAATGTTGCCAGGTTGTCAGCCCCAGCCGCTTTGGTGACAAAGGCCGCGTGTTCTGGCGGGAGCGTGTAGGCTTTGCCCGCGGGGGCATAGCTAATAATCCTGGAAACCACCATCCCACCAAGCCACTCACGGACATAACGCTCATTCAGCTTTGCGGCGTCGGCAATCTGTTGACTGCTGGACGGCGGCATATCTCCCATTACATCGAACAGTCCCGTTCGATGTCCCAAGCTCACTAGCATCGCCGTGGAAGCGTCGTTCAGTATCCCAACCATCCTCTCGGCAAAGGCTTCTGCTTTTCCTTCATCCATCTCTGGAATGGTTGTCATGTCATCTCTCTCTTTGCTTGCTGCCCGGTTTCTCTCATTACTTCTCCCTTATTTGTGGCGAAGCATACTCCTACAGAGACTTAGATGCCGGTGATACGAATAGACGAGTGTGCCTTGTATGTTCGGTTGATGTTCAGGAGGAGGGCCGTCAGGTCTTCTACGTAGCGAGAATTGGCCAGTCCACCGCCGTTCACAGCGCGGACACCCAGGACTATCTCTGCTAGCGACATAATGCGAGTCTTCGCGGAGTCGTCGTCGCTGCACACAATGACATCGCAATCCAGACTACGATCGGGAACCATGAGGTCCGTTGCGCTGATGTTGTGGAACGCACTGACTACTTTGGAGTCGGGCAGAAGTTGTGCCGCCTCTTCCGCTGCGGAGCCTGCTTCCACCAGCGTTGTGCTTGCCCGGCCCTTCTTGAAGGCCAGCGGTACAACCACGTCCACGACGATTTTGCCCTTCAGCGATGCCGCTAGGGCCTTTAGAGTGTCCTTGTGGGCTGCGTATGGCACAACGATGAATGCTGCGTCACCAAGCTGGGCATCGCCAAGGGCCGCTGCTTCTTCGTTAGAGCCACCGCTAATGCTGTCTTTAGGAAGGCCTGCCGGTAGCAATTCCTGGACGTCTGCCGCCGCTGCAATGCCTCGCTCTGCGTCTCGTGAGCCAATGAAGACTCGCTCGCCCGCGATAGCGAACCGTAATGCCAATCCCTTGCCCTCCGGGCCTGTTCCTCCAATGAAGGAAATCATATGCACCTCGCCGATGGTTATTGTCGACCGTCAGGATAGTGCAGCAGCGCGGTTCATGGAAGGGGAAGGGACAGATACCAACCTTGACTGCGCCTTGACCACAACAGATACTGTCGCTGCATTTCATGGCATCAGAGCCATAGCCATCGTGATGGTTGCTATGGTTAGAAGAATTTCGGAAATGACCTAAAAAAGGAGGCGTTCAGTGAAACGGAGCACAGACAGGATTCTGACCACCCACGCGGGCAGGCTGCCCAACCCCACCAACATGGCGGATTTCCAGAAGGCCAAGGCCTCTGGCGACCAGGCCAAGATCGATGAGGCGGTCACGGCGGGAATCATCGAGTCGCTGGCCAAGCAGAAAGACCTCAAGAACGATATCCACAGCGACGGCGAGTTCTGGAAGGGCCGCGACCAGGCGTACTACGCAGGAAGGACCACGGGTGTTGAGGTCAAGCCTGCCACTCCTGATAAGCCCGCATCCATGCTGGCAAACATGCAGGAGCGACACAGCGGCGAGTTTGATGACTTCTACGCTGCGTTCGACCGGGTGGGGAACATTCCTCAGCCGGGACAGAACAACCCGCTCCCGTCCCAGCGTTGGACCATCACCGGCGCTATGGAGAACAAGGACAAGGCATCCAGCAAGCACGAAGTTGCCGTGGTCAAGGCTGCCCTTGAGAAGGCCGGCGTTGATAAGGAAGACTTCTTCTATCCGGTGCTAAGCCCGGGCTGGCTGGGTCACTCCTTGTGGAACGAGTACTACAAGACTGAGGAAGAGTACGTCTATGCGATGGCGGAGTTCTATCGTCAGGACTATGAGGCCGTTGCCGAGGCAGGCTTCACCCTTCAGATTGACGACCCTGACTTGGTGGACGCCTTTTGCATGTTCACCCCTCCCCTCACTATCCCTGAGTACAGGAAGTACGCAGACCTTCGCATCGAGGCGTTGAACTACGGTCTGCGCAACGTGCCGGAAAATCAGATCCGCTACCACACCTGCTGGGGAAGCTGGCACACCCCTCACGTAACCGACCTGCCCCTTGAGCACACAGTTGACATCATGCTCAAGGTGAAGGCTGGAGCGTACTCTGTGGAGGCTGCAGACGCGCAGCACATCCTGGACTACAAAGTCTGGGATAAGGTCAAGTTCCCGGACGGCAAGATCTACATCCCTGGTGTCGTCGCCCACAAGACCTCCACAGTAGAGACGCCTGAGGTTGTTGCTGACCGAATCATCACCTATGCCAACATCATGGGCAAAGAGAACGTCATCGCTGGAACGGACTGCGGCTACGGCGGCAGGTCATATCCGGACGTCGCCTGGGCTAAGATGAGGGCAATGGCGGCTGGCGCTGAGCTGGCAACCAAGCAGCTCTGGGGCAAATAGGCGGGGCTCGTCCTGTACCTATGCTCTCTAATGATTAAAACAGGGTAATGATCAGGCCGCTCATCTTGTGCGAATCCAAGGGTGAGCGGCCTGATGCGTTTGTCTCAGGAACACTGTAAACATAGGGCTGCAATTATGAGGAGGTACTATGACCACGACAAAACCCTTGGAAGTATCATTGGAGGCCCAGGGTACGCTCCCCAATTTCCGATACGAGACTATCTTGCCCCTTGTACAGGGCCGTGTGCCCATTGAGGGTGTGACCCTGAAGCCCAGCGGGTTCATGGAGAGCGCGGGGTACTTTGACAACCCCAAGTTCAAAGAAGGTGACTTCGGCCTGCTGGACGCCAACTGGGGCGATGTGGTTCCTGCGATGGACGCGGGTTGGGACATGGTCTGCCTACCGGTGTTCATTAAGCGGAAGCCCGTCTGGAACTACCTGTGGGTTAGAAATGACAGGGATATCAATGAGCCTAAAGACCTGGAAGGTAAAACCTTCTCCACCGGCGGGTACGGTAGCGCAATCACTATCTACACTCGAGGGTTCTTGCAGCACGACCACGGCGTGGATTTACATAAACTAAATTGGCTTCTTGGGGCACCGGCTCGGTTTGATATCCATGACAAGGATGTGCACGTAGAAGTTGCCACCGGGGAGCGCAAAGCCCCCATGCAGCGGCTGATGGACGGAGAGGTTGATGCCTGCACGGGTGACATAACGGATGCTGCCTTGTGGAGTGCCCTGGAGTCTAGCTCTCAGGTGAAGCGCTTGTTCCCGGACTATCAGGAGCGCAACCAGAAACTGTTCAAGGAAAAGGACATCTACACCCCAGTGCACATCATCCTCATGGGCGGGAAGCTGAACAGAGAGCACCCTGAGCTGGCAGCCACCCTGTACGATGCGTTCCAACGCTCCAAGGAGACAGCCGTTTTGGACGCCCTTGGCGATGGTGCGGGTCCGTCACTGATTCCCCATGTACGGGAGCGTTTCCGCGATCAACAGACTGAGTGGGGCGATTTGTGGAAGCATGGCATCAGCGCAAACAAGAACACGATAAACACCTTCCTGGACTACCTCCACGAGCACGGTCTGACCAAGAGTAGGTTGGGTGTTGAGCAGGTGTTTGCCGCCGGAACTCTGAATACATAGGCATTGCATCTAGGGAGCCTAGCTGGTATAAACTAGCGCATTACAAAGGCTAAATTCGGGAATTAGGGGAGGAGGACGTTATGGGACTGAGTCTTGATCACACCATTGTTCCGTCTAAGAGCAAAGAGTCTTCGGCCAAGTGGATGGCAGGAATTTTGGGACTTGAGTACACCGGCATGTGGGGGCACTTTGCTCCGGTCAAGGTCAATGACCTCTTGAGCTTTGACTTTGATGACCGTGAGGAGTTTGAGCCGCACCACTACGCTCTTCTCGCTTCTGACCAGGAGTTCGATGAGATATTGGGTCGCGTTAAGGGAGAGGGCATCGCTTATGGTAGCGGCCCGCGTTCCCGAACGGACATGGAGATTAACCACCTTCATACGGGAAGAGGCTTCTACTTTGAGGACAAGGACTGCCATGTTTGGGAAGTCATCACCCACACCTATGGTGAGGTTCCCGGACAAGCGCAACCCTAGCATCTGGCAGAACATACCAAGACCGCTAAAGAATCCGCCCCTAACGGGAAACGGATTCTTTGCTTTTCCAGACTTACAAATGCGCTCTGGATCTGGCATATTCGCATTGCTACGTATTCTTGGATAACCGTCAGAGATACGGGTCAAGGGCGATGTCCTTGTGTGGTATCCTGCCACGTATGGAAACAGGTACGCGAATGCTGGTGCGAAGATCCCTACTGGTGGTGTCTCCGCTGGACGATGGGGAGCTTCTGAACGCAGCCCGCAGCGCAGCCGATGCCATTGTGGTTGACCTAGCATCTCGTGTCCCTAAAGCCCGTCGCGATGACGCCCGACGGAGCGCCTCGGCTGCCCTTCAACAACTAGCAATCAGCGGCGCGCAGTTGCTGTTGTGGACGGACGTTGAAGGCGTGGCGTCAGATCTGGCAGCCTGCGGGCTAAGCTCGTTTGCGGGAGTGATTGTCGCCGTTGATGCACCAGAGGCAGTCCAAGGTATTGATGCAGCCCTTACGCTATGGGAATCAGCCAACAACGTCCCCAACGGCACATTGACCATAGAGGTTGTTCTGGCATCTGCAAAAGCCGTTCAGCACGCAGAGGGGATTGCCATCGCCAGCCAGCGCACCGTAGCTCTAGCCCTTGACGATGAGAAGCTGCTTGGTGAGATGGGCGTGGCTGCCTTTGATACGTTAGACAGATTGCTTTACTGCCGGGGTAAGATGGTTGTAGCAGCCCGTTCGGCAGGAGTGCAGGCACATGCCCTGGGTCACGTTGCGGGCGAGGCCTTCGACCGTGCAGTGGCGGGCCGGCAGGCGGGGCTTCGGGGGGCGCTGTGTTTCGACCCGACCAAGGCCTCGTCGATAAACGACGGCTTCAGCCTCCCCGCTCAAGAGCTTGAAGCGGCACGGCAGGTGTTGGAAGCAATGCAAGTGGCCGTGGATGGTGGCAGAGGCGCGGTTGCGGTATCCAGCGGCCAGATGACTGACCTAGCCAATGCCCGGGGAGCGCAGGCGGTCATCGAATGGAGCAACGCAGTTCGGGAACGAGAAGCTACCCGCATCCACGTTGACCTATCGCAAATAAGCCCATCGTAATAGAGAGCATTACGCAAGGAAGGGAATGCCTTTGGCTATAGAGGACTACCTACAACCCAACGAACGAATCGTTTGTACATGCGGGGCGGTGTACGCCACAGACAAGAGATTGATTCATTACACCCCGCGGTCAAAGAGCATGACGTTCCGAGAGTATGCGTACCCCCAGATTACTGCTCTTAAACTGGTGCCGAAAGCGCGCTTTTCCACAGTGGTGCTTGGCTTCATCGTTACAATGCTCAGCTTCCTGACGGGGCCGGGAAGCCCTTTTCAGATAGCCGTGGCGGCATTAGGCGTTGCAGCTATGGGTATGGGGTTCCTTCTGGGGGACCGGTACCTGGAGGTCGCCGGCGGGACGGACGCTGAAAACCCTGTGCAGTGGCGGCTTAGAGATATGTCTCATAAGGACAGTCGTGAGTTCGTAAATGTTGTGCGTTCAGCCATGACAGCCCCTCCTGTGTTTGTAGAAACTACTAAGGCAGTTGTAATAGCTGCGAGTGCATCAGGCGTACTGGGCGCAGTCCCAAAATCGGTGCTGTTAGTTCCCGCCGACCAGCCTTCGCAGGTGCGCTCTGCTTTGGGCAGTGCCGCCAATGTAGTCTGTTTGGATATGACCGATTTGGTTCATCCTGCCAACCAAGAGGCCGCGCGACTCATGGCGTGGGGAGAGGTCACAGCGGCGTCCCAAACCTCCAAAGGCGTATGGGCTCATATCGGCGTGGGGTCGAACCAGGAGAACCTAGAAGCCTGTGTGTGGCCAGGGCTTAATGCCGTCGTCGCCACAGTGGGCTCGGCTGAAGGTGTACAGCAGTTGGAAGCTCAGTTAGCTGCGTTGGAGCAGGAGCGGGGCGTGAAGGAACAGGTGCGCATCGTGGTTGCTCTGGATACAGCCGCTGCGGTGTGGGCTGTGCGAGAGACTCTTGCTGCCAGCCCAAGAGTGATGGCGACTGTAGTTGGGGCGCATGACCTGCTGTCCGCTTCAGATTCAACGTTGTTGAGACAGACCTTCCCAGACCGAGAGTACATGCAGGGTCGAATAGTCGCCGGTGCGACAGAATCCGGTGTGCCGATGCTGGGGATGATTGGAATAGACATTGCGCCGGGCCACCTCTCTGAAGTGCTGGGGCCGGACAGCGAAGTGCGTTTGGCTCAGGCTGCACTGACTGCGCGGGATGATAGTTTCAAGGGGGTTGTTACAACCCACGTGGAGGTGGCAGCGCAATGCAATGCAACCTTCCCTGGATCTGTGGCAAAGCTTACCCCGCTACAACCGCCCCCTCCATTGCCAGCGAAGTTCTGGCCTGTTGTGCCGTCTTACTTTGAACGGGTGAAGCAAGAGCCACGCCTGGTTCCTGTAAAGTGGCCACTTGTTGTTCCCTCATATTTTGGGGTTAAGCTTCAAACACCGCCGCCACCGCCTACGATGGTGCGACCCGTTGTGTCAGCCCACATTGGAGGCAAATCGCAAGAGCCACGGACTACGCCCGTGAAGTGGCAGCCTGTGGTGCCATCGCACTTCCAGCGGGCAACCCCCCCGCCTGACGCTTCCTAGGCGCCTGGACATGACCACTGTGCGACGCTCCGTGCTGTTCACCCCTGCCAACGTGCATCGTTTTGTGGCAGGCGCCTGGAAGCATAGGCCTGACATGGTGGTGCTGGACCTTGAGGACTCGGTGGCTCCTGAGGAAAAGCAGGCGGCCCGAGCCTTGGTGCAGGAAGCCATCCAGCTTGCTGGTCGAGGCGGCGCAGAGGTAGCGGTGCGGGTGAACAGCGATGCCGTGACAGAAGATTGCGTTGCTGCGATTTGGCCTGGGTTGTGCGCTGTAGTGCTGCCCAAGGCCGAGTATATTGAAGAAATCACTGCGTTGGATACACTCCTCACTCGACTTGAATTCGAACGTAACCTCCCCCCCGGCTCTGTAGAAATCATGCCTATGATTGAGACGGCAATAGGGGTTGGGAACGCCTACGCAATTGCTTGTGCCTGCAGACGCGTTACGTCGTTCGGAGTGCTGGGCGAAGCCGACCTTACTGCTGACTTAGGTGCTTCCTTTGATGCCCTGCAATTCCACGATGTACTTGCGTACCCTCGTGGCGAGGTTGGTCTGGCAGCTCGAGCCCTGGGACTGACGGTGAACGGTAGAGCGTGGACACCAGGCAAGGCCACCATAGCGGATTACGGTGACCCTGAAGCATTGGAACTGTCTATGCGAGCATCGTGGTTGGCGGGGTGCCGCAGCACCTTCTGCATCCACCCCCGACAGGTCGCTGCTGCCAATACGTACTTGCGCCCTTCCGCGTCGGACGTTGCTGAGGCTGGTGAGGCGCTGCGGGTACACATAGCGGCCAATGGTCTAAGGCAGGCATACGGCGTGCACAATGGCCATATCATTGACGCCAGGGTTGTCCACGCCTCGCAGGAGGTCATCGACTACGCGGCTGCGTGCGACGCCAAGGATGCAGAGATAGCTCGGAGGCACGAGGAGCTTGAGGGTCGAGAGACTTCCAATACAGCGGAAGAAGAATGAACGAATCACCGCAGCGACATAAGCCGGGCTTGCCCTGCCTAAACTAGGCCGTCAGTGCGTAGCGCGGTAAACGCTTCTTCAAAGTACCCCAGCGTCTCCTGTACATCGGCGTCCGTGTGGGCCGAGGAGACTAGGCCGGAGCGTCCACCCATCAAATCCATCCCCGCGTTCAGCGCAGCCAACCGTAGTTTCCTCACCAACGATGGTGGCGTCGTGCCCTGCGACTCCGAGGGATGCTGGTGCTCGTCGTCGATGCACTGGCACTGCGTCCCCAACCGAAGCTGGAAGACGGAAGCCATGCCGTAGCAGCAGCCGGGAACCTCCATGCGCGTCATGATGTCGTTGATGCCACGTCGCAGTAACGCAGCCGTTGCGTCTGCCTTGGTGTTGTGCTCTCCCGTGGCAATGAGCTTCAGTGCCGCTGTGCCTGCCGCCGCTGCCAGTGGGTTGGCGTTGAACGTCCCTGCGTGGCCCACGCGGTTGTCACCGTTGCTTTCATCGTGGGCAATCATGTTCATGATGTCAGCGCGACCTGACACGGCACCGCCGGGCAGTCCGCCCGCCAGAATCTTGGCTAGCGTCGTCACGTCCGGGATTACGCCGTAGAGGGCCTGTGCGCCTCCAGGCGAGATACGGAAGCCCGTCACCACTTCATCGAAGACCAGCAGGACGCCGTGCTTTGTGGTCGTGTCTCGGAGTTCTTGCAGGAACTCGGGGTACACAGGAATCTGGCCCATGCCAGCGCCGGTGGGCTCCAGGATTATCGCGGCTATGTCATCGTGCTCAGCCAGCGTGCGCTCCACGGCGGCGATATCGTTAGGCGGCAAGACGTAGGACATGGCAGCGACCTCAGGGGCTATGCCACCCATGTTGCGGCCTGAGCCAGCCAGTAGGAAATCATGCCAACCGTGGAAGTGACTCTGGAACTTGATGACGCGGGTCTTGCCGGTGAAAGCGCGCACCAAGCGCAAGGCCAGCAGCGTTGCTTCTGTGCCGGAGGAAGTGAAGCGCACGCGCTCAGCGGAGGGGATGAGTTGCTGCACCATGCGCCCCCATGCAATCTCGTCCCTGGTGTTGGCTCCCAGGTGGGTTCCCTGGGTCAACTTGTCTGTGACGGCCTTCACCACATCGGGATGGCCGTGGCCCAGCAGTAGCGCGCCGTGGCCCATCACGTAATCCACATACTCATTGCCGTCCACGTCCCATTTGCGACTGCCCTTGGCATGGGTTGCCACTACGGGGAACGGCATCAGAAACCGGTTGTCGTGGGTGACGCCATCGGGGAAGACATCCATAGCCTCGCTGTACGTCTCCTCGGATGTCGGGTGCTTGGCATGATACTGTTCCTCTATACTTGGCATGGTGCGTCTCCCTTGTTTTGTGGTGATGCCATTGTAGCCTCTGTCGTTCCAGGCGCAAGCGGTTATGCTATGATGGCCGGACAAAATTCATAGCTGGACGGGAACAATGAAGAGCTACCTCACCTACCTTGAATGCACAGCCTGCGGCCAACGTCATGACGCCGATGAACTGCACACCGTGTGCCAATCCTGCACCAAGGTCCTGTATCCCAGGTACGACCTAGCGGCGGTGAAGTCTGCGGTGTCCCAGTGGGAAATGGCGTCCCGAGAGCAGACGATGTGGAGGTACTTTGAGGTACTGCCGGTGCGTGACCCACTGAACGTGGCGACCCTGGGCGAGGGCGGTACGCCGTTGCTGCGGGCTAACCAGCTTGGCGAGGCGCTTGGCTGCACAGACCTGTACATCAAGGACGAGGGGCTGAACCCCACGGCGTCGTTCAAGGCGAGGGGGATGGCAGCAGCCGTTTCCAAGGCTAAGGAGCTGGGCGCGACACGCATCATGGTGCCATCGG
>Ga0114999_10001227_pt1 | contig 35962 bp, 35 predicted proteins | sample ArcticOcean_MG_C_3_FD_89820 | JGI IMG/M metagenome (GOLD analysis project Ga0114999, IMG submission 89820) | Marine microbial communities from western Arctic Ocean - ArcticOcean_MG_CB8_126 | ecosystem: Environmental > Aquatic > Marine > Oceanic | place: Arctic Ocean: Canada Basin | collected...
AGCACGTCGTCAGGCGTGACTGGTTTGCCGTCGTGCCAACGCGCGTCGGCGCGAAGCTTGAAGGCTACCCAACTCCGGTCCTCTGGCATGAAGACTTCTTCTGCCAGTTCGCCGTATTGCGTGAATGCCTCATCGAGCGAGGACGTCGTGAGGGTGTTGTACAGCAGTCCGAGTCCCGCCGCAGTGCTGCCTTTGACGATGAAGCTGTTGAATGAATCGTAGGACCCGATGGAATGCAGGTGGATCGTGCCGCCCTTGGGCGCGCTCGGATTCGCATATTTAAGGTGGGTGAATGCTGGACCGTGCGCCGGGGCCCCGTGCATTGCGAAGCCGTGTTGGCCCTCCACGCCGTCGAGGGAACTCGCATTCGCCTGGGAGCAGCCCAGGCTCACCGCAAAACTGTAGGCCAGAAGCATCAGTGCCTGGCGGATTTTCGCGAGTTCGATCATGTCCGTGTTCCGTTTGTCTGTTGGCTGGATGATGCATCGTCGGTTGGCAACGTGTTACCTTGCGATCGCTCGTCGGCGATGGTCGCGCTTGGAAGATGGTGGCACCTAGCAGATGGTGGCACCTGGCAGATGGTGGCACCTGGCAGAGGTCGCGCTCGGCAGATGGTCGCACCTGACATATGTATGACCACTGATTTCTCGGTTTGTCTCCCAGACGATCAGATCGGTGAGGCGGGGACGTCGGGCCGAGTCGAACGCACCTTGCGCATTGCTGCTCATTCCCGGAGACGTAACGGGTTCCGGGGAGTCACAGCGAGGGCGATGTGGGTCGCGAGCTTAGCTGGCGGTTGCACCCGCGGCAGCGGACGACTTGTTCGATGTGGTCGGATTGAAAGACCCGGCGCGCTCATCGGCAAAGGTCGGTGCAAGCTCCGAGGCGGCCTCGCCTGCGACACGAGAGCCGCGAAGTACGCGTTCCTGGGTCGTGTCGTAGGGTCGCGCACGGTGCATGACGCAGCGGTTGTCCCAGACGACAATGTCGCCGGGCGTCCATGTGTGTTTGTAGGTGCGGGGTGGCTGACAGGCATCGGACAAGAGATTCGTGAGCAGCGCTTCTGACGCTTGCGGGTCCATGCCGGGTATACCGTAGGCATGGCGGCCTGTGTAGAGCGATTTGCGTCCGGTCTCGGGATGGGTCTTCACAACAGGCCGCAGTGGTGCGCCCTTGTCGTGGAATCCGTAGAGATTGTCCGTGTCGTGGGTGAACCCCGCCCGTTCCTGTGAGTAATAGAGTGAATGGTACGCCGACAGGGGTTCAAGCCGGGCTTGCAGGTCGGCGTCGAGCGCGTCCCACGCTGCCCGCATGTCGGCGAATTCGGTTTCTCCGTCTTCGGACGGGACGGTGATGGCAGCGAGCATCGCCGCCTTGGAGGCGAGCGGCATGTAGGTGCTGTCGGTATGCCAGCCCTCGTTGCCGCGCAGCAGCTTGAATTGCGGGTCCGCAATTGTCGCGACAGAACCGTCCGCCTTCTTGTTGGAGATTCGCACGGTCGCGCCTTTCTGCAGCGGGGACAACTGCTCGATATCGCCAAAGCGCCGGGCGAACACGTCCTGATCGCTGTCGCTCAGATGCTGGCCGGGAAAGACCAGAATGCCGTATTCCAGAAAGGTCGCGTACAAGCTGGACCAGGCCTCGTCATCCAGATCCTTAAGGCTGATGTCCGTCACCACTGCGCCGAGCGTTGCGTCGATGGGTGTAATGGTCATGTCTTGGTTAGTCATAGAGCTCTCGTGGTGGTCAGGGTTGGGCCCGCATGAGGCTATCGTACGTCCAGACCGCATCGAGGACAAATCGATCCGGCGCTCCCACCCGGGGTCTGGCTCTTTGTTGCCCCAAAATTGTTATACCTGACGATTCCTCTTCAGGGTCGCAGGGCTTCAAGCAGCCCCATCAATTGATACTGGTCGAAAGCGGGCACGGTGGGGCCGGCCGATATCGTGCACGTGTTACGTGCCGAGCATGTGTTGGGGAAGTTCGACAGGCTGAGGACGTAGCCGCGCTCCCGGGCATGCAGGTACCGTGTTAGCACGACCAGCACAACGTCGGCCTCCGGCCACACATAGATCTTCTGGCCGTCGAGACCGAGGGCCGCGCTCACATCAATGTTGACGGGGCGGCCGCTGAAAAAGCTCTGGTTCAACACCCACCACTGCAGGCCATAAAAAGTGCTTTGAGCAGACAGGCTCTGCAGGACGAAGTCCCGGGGAACGACCTGTTCATCGCGCCACGCGCCGCCACGCGCCATGAGCAGACCGAACCGGCCGAATTGATCGATCGTCATATCGACACAACAATAGGTCAGGGCATGCTCGCCGCTCGGGTCGCGCCAGAGACCGATGCCTGCCGGGTTAATGCCGATCGGCGCAAGAATCCGGTCGATGAGCCAGGCGTGCGCATCCATGCCGGTTGACCGCGTGAGCAGCGGCTCCATGAGTTGTGAACCGGGATTTGAGTATTGAAAGGCCGCTCCCGGCGTCTGGTTGCGCTCGCGGCTGAGTGCGAATGCACTCTGATCGGAAGCGAAAAAGATGCCGGTGTCCGGGATGCCGGATCGCATCTCGAGAATCTGTCTGATCGTAATCGCATGGTTATCCGTACCCTGCCATTCGGTCAGCACCGCGCTGGCGGGTTGGTCGAGCGCAGGCAGATGTCCTTCATCAACTGCGACACCGACCGCGGCACCATAGAGGCTCTTTGCCACGGACCAGCTTGTGCCGTGATCGTCCGCGCCGAAACCTGGCGCATAACGCGCCCCGATCGCGTAACCGTCCTTGATGAGCAACGCCGCTTGCAGTGCAGCGTCCGTGAAGACGTGATCGAGAATCGCAGCCACGGCCGCAGGTGTGGTCCCGCGCTCGCTCGGCATCGACGGCTCAAGTGACCAGGACTGCGCGGCGCTGTCTGGTTGACCGTCGCAGTCCGCGTCACCGGCGCCGCAGGTGCGAATCGCAACACTGGTCGCGCCGCGGGTCACGCCGGCGGCGTCCCGAAAACGAACAAAGACACGATGATGCGCCGGGTCAAATGCGATGGGGTCACTCGCTGCTGCAAAGACGCCAAACGTGGGAGTGCTGCCCGCGTTGATGTCGAGGGCAAGCGGTCCTCCTCCGCTCGGTACGAGTGGACCCGTGCAATGCGAAGTGACGGGATCGGTCTCACACATGCCGAAGCTCACCGGCAGTGCGGTGCCGTTGGTGTCGGCAGAGACCGTGATTGTTGCGCCAACGCCAACGTTCACTGTTGCTACCGCAAAGGCACCCGCGCTTGCCGTTGATGTTGCGGTTGGGACGAGCGAGACGATGCCGCCCGGCGAGGCCGCAATGGCGACGATGTCCGGTGTGGGGTTGTGACCCGATGAGATGAGCAGGGTGTTGAGCCCTTCGATGACGGGTGCTGGCAGGGTATTGGAGCAATCGAACACGACTTCGACGACTGTCTCTTCCATCACCGTGCGCGGGGTCAGGGAGAAGACGAAGGATCGGCGCGCACCTGATGTGATATCCACCGGAAAATTGGGCGCAACCGAATGGTCGATCGCGTTGGTCGCGGAATCAGTCGCGTGGTATGAGAACTGTCCCGATGCCGCGTCGATGTGTGGACCGCAGTCGGTTGCGGTCGCTGAACCGGCGTTGATGATCGTACCGAAAGCAGTGGCCGGCGTATCGACCTGCACGGAACGGCTCGCCGGCAGCGTTGCACTCACGATCTCGCCCTCGGCATTGCCAGCGTAGGCGAGGCAGAGCCCCAGGCCGAGGGCCATGAATGCGTAGCGGATTGGAATTGTGAGCGGCGTGGTATTCAAAAGCCCAAGGCTGCGCCAGCCCGCAGGATCGGTCAAGTCGGGGAATCCGGGAGTGCCCCGCCAAACCGGTTCATTGTCGATGACCAGGCGGCGCCACGGCTCGAAGGTGAGCAGCATCCAGAGGCGGATGCCATAGCGGCCCTGGCCTTCAAGGTCGTAGCGCAGGATCTGTTGAACCGTGTCGGGGTTGAATATGCCTTGTCGTTTGATCTCCCTGACGCGGCTGATCTTTGGCTGTTCGCCCGACCCGTACCCGTGATGCAACATCATGCCGACGTTCTTCGGGCCACCGAACAGCGGGTCGCCGCCCTCACCGTTCCAACACATCGTGGAAGCCCATCGTCGCGACGTGTCGCGAGAGTGCGAAGTTCGGTATAGCGACCGGATCGCCGATGGGATCATCCGGGTGCCAGGCCATCTGGCGTAAACGCGGCACGAAATCTCGGGTCTTTATCTCGACTTCCTCGTGCGTTGAGCCGATCCGTTTGGCGACGCTCGCGGCATACTCGAGTTCGTGCGGATACCGCTTGGCAAAGTGGATTGCGAAGATGTGGACGGGGTCATCGGATTGCTGACAACGTTCGGCGGCAACGACGCTGGAGTCGATGCCGCCGGACAAAAAAAGAGAGCTGATGGGCCAGGACGGCGTCGTTCGTGCACCGCGTCATGGTGCGTTTGTCTGAAACGGGCGACCCACTGATCATCGTCACAGTCCTCGACAGCCGGGTCCTCGAACGCAAACCAGCGACGACTGGAAAGGAGGTTTCCGGTCGCATCAAAGGTTAGCCAGTCACCGGCGCCGAGTTCGTGAATGCCTTCCAGCATCGACCCGTGGGGTACAAAACTCATGCTGAAGTATTGCGCGGCGGGGCGGATGCGGCGCGAGAAGCCAGGCACCGACCAGAGTGCTTTCGGTTCGCTGGCGTAGGCCAGTCGCTGCTGATGACGGGTCAGTAGAGCGCGCGTGCGCCAACAGCATCGTGAAAGAGATGGGTCTGACCGCTGTCGGCGTCAACGATCGCAAACACGAAGTCACCGCGCAGTGACTTTCGAAGTGCGTCGGGGCCGCGCCGAAACAGGGTCAGGATGGTGTCCACGCTTGCAGGGCATCGCAACGCGCCGGCGAACCGAATCGAGAGATTGCGGTCCTGCGCTTGCGCCTTGCGATGCGGCATCGCTGCGTCGAGATGGAATGCGAGGGCCGGGTCCTGACCTTTGTGTGGCGCGTGGCTCGACGGGTCGGTGAAGTAACCTCGAGAGGAACCGCGCAAAGCGGCCAGGCGACGGATGTGGCTGTCGCCCATCAGCCGAAATCGGACTCACTGTGAAACAAGAACCCGCCGCCGCGCATTCCTGTTGACTCAAACATCTGGGCAAAGGTCAGGTGGCCCACCACCGCGGCCCCGAGCGCGCCACTTAGCATCGGCAGCGGCACAGAATCGGCGGTCATCCGGGGACTTGTCGGGGATGCCGCGCAGCGCCGGGAGCTTGCGCACCATATTCTCGTTCCATCCCAGGTCCACGTAGTTGCCCATGGCGGGCCACGGCGTTGACCCTGACGCGAGGCGCTTGTGCATATTGTTGCCGACCGCGTGCAGGAGGTATACCGGCAGTTCCGGCTGGTCTCGCATCAGCCTCACCGCGTGTGCGAGCAGGTAGTCCGGGTAACCCGTTTCTGCCATGACCAGCATTCGAGATTCTGTGTGGAAGCCGTAGGCCACCAGCACGTCAACGATCACCTCTTCATCGATCAGCAAAATGCCATCTGCGCCGTAATCGAAAATGTTGTCCTCGACATCATCGTCAGGTGGTGCGACGAGTTACGGTGCACGGATCAGCCCCGGGACTTCCCGTCCAGCCTTGTCCCACCGTTTGATGGTGGTGTCGAAGTCGCTTTGTTGTGTCTTCGGTCCGAGCTCGGACCGATATCCGAGGTAGAGGGCGATCGGCACCGACACGAGCGCTGACCAGGGGGTCAGGAAACCTGCGAGTACGAATGCGGAAATTAGAAAGATGAGACTGAATGCGATCGTGTTGTGCCAGCTCCGTCTGGCGCGCATCGGCGCGACGGTCGCATAGAGCATGTTGAGCGTAAAGGCCTGGCCCCGTCCCTCGCCCGCGCTTCTGATTGCCGCCAGAAAGCCGCCATCACTGAGCTTGATGCCGTCCTTGGGGTTGAGGGAAAATTGATATTTTTAGTGGCCGCAGCGCATACCGGCGAACCGACTGATTGCGGCTGCATTGGGGACACTTCATGAGCAAAGCACCGCTGAGTTGACCTGCTGGACGTGGTTGCGCGGGTCTTGGCTCGAATCGGTAAAGACGCAAATGTTCATGGTCGGGACAGCGCTGCAAGCCGTGCAGTTAGCCGCTTTATGTGCGTGTCCCACTCTTGCGGCGACGACTCAATCCAAAGCTGGGCGAGCTCAGATCGGCTGGCGTCGGCACACATCCTTAACCCCGCTATAGCGGGCAGTATGAGCGTCGTGATATCGGTTCGCTTATGTTCTGCGCTCCAGCCACTGATCGGTCGCGGCAAGTGATTGGTATTGCCACCACTGATCGACGCAATCAGGTCGGCAGCCGCGATGATCGCGGAGCACCGGTCTATGTCGAGGTAACCGGAGCGGTGCAAACCGGCCAAGGCCCCGTGTACCGCCGGCAAGCCTCGGGTTTGCACCTCGTCAAACCAGTCGGCTGCGTTGTCATTGTTGAAACTCCCGACACCCCACGCACCGGCTTGCGCGACTTGCGGCGCTAACGTCAGCATGAGAAACGCGACTATCCAGATAGAACGTGAACGTGCCGACTGTTGCCGACGCGGCGGTCATCGATGGGCATGGCCGTCCTGATCACCTGGGTGTGTGGAAGGCTCTGCCGGCAAGGAGCTGCAGGTGGGTGAGTCCGTTCGGGTGACAAGTGTCGTGAACCTCGTGACATCCTGAGGCTATGATCGCGTGGCAGTGCGTTGAATTCAAACCGTCAGCGCATCCTCTAATGGTTCATCAGCGACGTGGCGTTAACGCCGATAAAGCTGTGGGCGAAAGCGCAAAAAAAGATCAAACCGCCCGCAAGTCATCCGCGCCAGCAGACATGGTCGTTGCCTCCGGGGAACCGCGCGCACTCGCATTCGATACCCTGCGAGTGCAGATGGTCGCGCACCCCGCTGATTGGGCGTGAGCATGAGGTCTTGAAGCTCATCGGTGCTGACCCCAACCCAGACCCTGAGGTGTTCATTGCTAATGTCCTCGATGCGACCCTAAAGTCCGAAGCGATACCGCAACTTGACGACAATGCCCTCGCGTACGGGTGCGGACAACGTGTCGTCGAATAGATCCCCAAGGGTCGACTGGGTGGATGCACCGGGAAGTCCGCCGCCGCGGTTATAGACAATAAAGAGGTCAGACATCGGTGCAATCTGCCATCGGTACCGCGCCTGGATGACCAGATCGCTGATTGCGAATGAACTTGAATCGCCCACGGGCGGGTCGTCGAGTGGGACGAGCGGGCGGTTGTTCTCGACCCGGTAATGCGTGTCCTCAGTCGCCTGGATGGCGACCCATTGAACAAGCACTCTGAGTTGTTGCCGCGCTGTGAAAAACGACTCTACTTTGAGGTTTGGACCCCAGCGCTCGGACGCGAATCCGGAGAAGTCCAAACCGTCCTGCCACAGCAACCAGTTGTCCCGTTTCTCGTAGCTGATCCCAAGGTTGACGCTGAGGCGATCGACCGGCGAGTAGTTGATGGAAAGGTTGGTTGAGACTTCCTCGCCGTGGACGTGTTCTTGCCGCACCTGAACGTTGGCCTTAAGCGAGAGTCGTTTGTCAGACGGCGTATTTACACCAAGTCTGATTGACCAGCGGTCATCCAGCCTGAAGGTACCGGCACCGCGACTGTTTCTGTCGTCCCACATCGACGGCCGATAAGAGATGTTTCCAAACACGTTGACGTTGTTGTTGAACGTCATGCCCTGCTGCGCGGTGACGAATGCGCCGATGACCTTTCCGTTGCCATTGAGTTCGCCCAGAATCTCCACAAAGCCGTTGGTGTCGCGTATCCGTTCGAAGTTCTGGCGGCGTCGTCAGAACTCGAAGAAGAGGCCCACGTTGTCGTTGCGATTCAGAAAGCCGAGGTCGTTCAGATCGATTCTGTTGTCGTATCCCCAGGTGTTGAGCAGGTACAGGTCGCCGGGTCGGGGCACGTACTTGGCAGTTGCAGCGAAACCCACACCGTCTGTCCCCTCGATTGAGCTGTGCATGAGTTCGCCGTCCAGATTCCACTTGCTGTCGACGCTGTCCCAATGGACGTCGATATCCTGTGTGATCGCCCGCCGGTCGGGGTGTTGAACGATCGTGCCTAGCCAGCCGATCGCCTGAAGGTTACCCGCGCCCGTGTCTTCGCGCTGCCACCGCAGAACCGCAAAGTCGCGTCCCGCAGCCGTCGCGCCGGGAGAGGTGCCGACGGCCCCGAGGTCTGTATCGTCTTCGGATGCGAGGAAGATGGCCGTTCGATGCTTGCCGAGTTGGGTAACTGCTTTGCCGGTGCCAGAGGGCTTTTCATACGACGACTTTGATCTGTACAGACCGGTCGACTTGTTGGTTGCCGTCACGTATCCAGAGAACCAGCGGTGCCAGAACGATAGCAGCCGGTGATCCAGGCGCAGGCACCGCAGCGCAGGCGCGGTAGGGGTGAAATCGAACCCTCTCGTACGTCGTTCCGCGTTTAGCGTGTGCATGTTAAGGTCTTTGAAAACCTGAAGGAGATCGTGATGCTTCGCAGCGTACTCGTATTGTCGCTCTTGGTTTTCCTACCGTTCGGAGAGGTATTTTCGGATGGACTACAGCGCACGGCCGCTGGCAAGCCGGACTTGACTGGCAACTACGACGCGGGAACCTTGACGCCGTTGAATCGACCGCGAGCCCTGGGCGAAAAGCGATTCATGACCCCTGAGGAAGCGCGGGCAATGGCCGATCAGGCGTCCGCCGGGTCGGCGAGCGCCAACCGGGACAGCGATCCCGAACGTGAAGCGCCGGTGCTCGGCGGCGATGGTCAGCATGCGTTTGGTGCAGGCGCCGTCGGGGGCTACAACGCTTTCTGGATCGATCGTGGCAGTGATGCTTTCACGATCGACGGAAAGTTCCGCACGTCGATCATCTACGATCCGCCCAATGGCCGGCAGCCGCCAATGACGCCGCGAGGCAGGGCGAAGATGGCGAAGAACTTCAAGTCCTTTTCCTATGTGAATGACGGCACGGCTTCCTGGCTGGGCAAAGTGGGTCCCGGTCCCTTCGATGGTCCCGAGACGCTGGCACTCGCAGAACGGTGTCTGCTCGGCTTCAGCGCGGGACCGCCGATGCTGCCCGGCCTCTACAACAACTTCAAACGCATCGTCCAGACCGAGGATCACGTGATGATCCTGCTGGAGATGGTCCACGATGCCCGCATCATCCGTCTTAACTCGAAGCACGGGGACGGCAAGGTCCGTCATTGGCTGGGGGACTCGATCGGCTGGTGGGAAGGCGACACACTTGTGGTAGAGACCAAACACTTCAGAGCGGACACGGGGCTGTATGGCGGTGATGAGAATCTGCACCTGATGGAACGGTTCGCACTCCTCGATGATGGCAACCTGCTATACAACTTCACGGTGGATGACCCGACCGCATGGACGGACAAGTGGAGTGGCGAGTATGTCTGGAAGGGCAGTGACCAGCCGGTGTACGAATACGCTTGCCATGAGGGCAATTATTCGATGGGTAACATCCTCAGAGGGGCACGCCTGCTGGAAAAAGAAGCGCGCGAGGCCTCTGCCGGCAGCGACTGAGTGCCGTCACGATAAGGCAGAGGACGAGCCGGTGTGGGGGCGACATCTGCAAGATGCGTGTGGGCCGTGACCGAGTACGAATTCTACGATCTCATAATCAGCTACCAACTCGCCGTCGGTCAGGCGTGGATGGATTAGGTGGGGGTCTTTTTCGCCTACGTCCTGTGCACTTATCTCGCCAAAGTTAGTCCACAGCAAGGTTGTCAGCCAATGATAGCCCGGCGCGCACCATGCATCGAAATCGACCCGGAAATGCGCGGACAAATAGTCCAGTTTTGGCCGTGACTGGTTGAGGTATACAGGCCGGGATGCGTCGTCCTCGAATGAGCCGAGGTGCGGGTATATTAAGTGCATTGTCGGTGGTCACCTGCGGTTCACCGAGAGGAGCCGCGGGCGGCGTGTACCGAGCGTTGTTAACCAGAGGGCGGCTTTTCTCGGGGACACGTGGAGCGCGTAATCGTCCATGCCGAGTGGCGCGAACAGCCGTTTTTCCAGAAACTGATCGAGTGTCCTGCCCGACAACACCTCGATCAACCGCCCCTCATGTCGCACGCGACCGAATAATTCCACTGGGTGCTGGGTTGATAAAGGAGCGGCATCTCTGCGCGTGCATCGCAGAAATCTGACAGCGTGGACGGGTCGTTAGCATTGATGCAGAAGGATTAAAGTCCTTGCTGTGGAGAGTGGGAGCGGACGCCTGCGTCACAATCTGTGCGACATCAGGTGGAACGGGCGAATACTGCGCAATTCTCATGGATCAGGGCGTATTACCAAGGGCTAACCCGAAGTGATACCGCGGACGTTTGATGGCGAGACTCGCTTTGCTATTCACGCTTGGCTTCTTACGAAGGAGGACGGAGATCGTGGGTACAAGTCTACGACCGACGCCTATCTCGGATTGCCACTCGCTGCGGCAGGCCGATCCGCCAGTTGGCTCACTTTCCCATACCGCGTCGATTCACGCTGGGTGAGATGCTACGAAGTCTGTTGCTCGAATTATTGTGTTGCGGAACTCATAAAGCATCGACTGGTCGCGGAAGGGATCGAGGGTTAAAGGTGGCGAGGCCACGCGGCGTCTTTCTCGCCTGGGTACTCTCGCTGATGACCCTACCGGGGGTCACGCTGGGACAAGGCAACGACTCGCGCTGCGCGCATGAACCTGGCGACGCGCCTGAGATGGTGACCATCGATGGCGAGGAGTTCGAGATGGGTTCGGCATCTCTGTTGGCTCGAGAAAAGCCAGTTCGCCTTGTGAAGATCGCTCGGCCGTTCGCAATAGGGAGATGTGAGGTGACGGTCGCCGAGTTCACGCAATTTGTGGCGTTGACTGCCTACATAACCGATGCGGAGAGGCCCGGTCGGCGTTGCTACTCGTATCACGCTGACACCCACGTGTTTCGATTTGAAGGACACCGCGATTGGCGCTCGCAGGGCTTTCCCCAAACTGAGCATGATCCCGTCACCTGCGTTTCCTGGAATGACGCGCGGGCGTATGTTGAGTGGCTGAATCGTCGGTTTGAGGGGGCTGAACGACGCTACCGTTTGCCGTCGGAATCCGAGTGGGAATACGCGGCGCGTAGTGGCACTGTAACTGAACGCCATTGGCCCATGGATTTGCAGTATGAATTTGCTAAAGGCGGGGGCGTCTCGCTGCGTGACGCTGTCGTTGTCGATGTGACAGTATTCTCGGACTGCCTTGACGGTGAGGTCTTCACGGCTCCGGCTGCCAGTTTTCGATCCAACCGCTGGGGCCTCTATGACACGAGCGGCAATGTGTGGGAATGGGCAGCCGAGTGCTGGCACGAATCCTATGCAGGCGCTCCCGTAGACGGCAGTGCCTGGACTGCGGACGGGGGCACATTCAATCGAAGATCGTGGCGGGGCAGGGGCTGCACCGATCGACCTGTCGACCTGAGTCAGGCAAACCGTCTCAGCTGCCCGCAAGGTAATGTGCTCAACGACTTCGGGTTTCGGGTGGCCAGAATACTCTGACTTTTTCTTTAGTCTTGCGCGCTTTCCCTTATCATTCCTTTTCCGTTTTGGGGCTCTTCCGACAGAATCACACTTTGGGTTTCGAAGGGTCGCGAAGCGTCCACAACGCAAAACGACCTCAAAAGCGGCGGCGCTCTGGAAGGAAACGAATAGGAAAAGGAGATCTTGACGACATGACGGTCTACGTTATCGGGAGCATCAATCAGGACATCGTCGCGACCAGCGACAGCCACATGCGGCCCGGCGAGACGCTGACCGGAAATGATCTCAACTACTACCCCGGTGGCAAGGGCGCAAACCAGGCGATCGCGGCGGCCCGGGCGGGCGCTGCCGTCGCGATGATTGGCTGCACGGGAGACGACGCGGCGGGTAGCGATCTCAGGGCCTATCTGGCGGAGGCCGGCGTCGATGTCACGCGGGTTCAGGTGAAGGCGGGCACGCCGACAGGCACCGCCTTGATCGTCGTGGCCCAGGGGGAAAACTCGATCATCGTTATTCAAGGTGCCAATCAGGAGGTCGGGTTGGCGACCATCGAAGGCATACCGTTTGCTGCGGGTGACGTTGTGGTCTCCCAGTTCGAGACACCAGTCGCGACGGCGCTCGCGGCGTTTACGAAGGCGCGACAACTCGGGGCAAGGACGTTGCTCAATCCGTCGCCCGTCGAGCCGATTGCCCAGGAACTGCTCTATCAGTTGGACTTTCTGGTCGTCAACGAACACGAGTTTGAGCAGATCTTCGATCGGCCGTTGGGGCCGGTTCTGCATGGGAAGGCAGGTGCGCCTGCAGCGTTTGCCGGCACACTAATCGTTACGCTGGGCTCTGATGGCGTGTTGACGCTATCGGGTGGGGGGCGGATCAGACATGGAGGAAGGTCAGTCGAAGTGGTCGATTCGACTGGGGCCGGTGACTGTTTTGCGGGGTACCTGGCGGCGGCGTTACATGACGGAAACGATCTGGAAAATGCAGTTGCGCTTGCCAATGTGGCGGCGTCGATGAGTGTCACGCGGCCAGGCGCCGCCTCGTCAATGCCTGAAATCAGCGATGTCAGGGCCGCCAGCGAATGACCTGGTTGGGCGCGCGAGCCTGAAGCGAATCGGGACCATCTGAATCGGGTCGACCCTGCATTGCCGCAGCCTATGCGCCTTCTAGCGCGTCTGTTAGAACCTTTCCCATGAGTTTCCAGGAGTAGCGCCGTGTCCATTCGACCTGGGCAGGGGCGCCCCTTGTGGAATCACGGGCCGACAGGGTGTTGCGAATCGTGACCGCAATCTGTTCGGGGTCGAGAGAGCCAAGGTTGATAGCGTAGGGGCCGCCCACCTCAGTCAGCGCGCCCCGGCCAGAGGATACGCAGACCGTACCGGTCGCCATCGATTCGGCAAGCTGCATGCCGAATCCTTCATGGGCCGAGAGTTCAACGTAGATCGCCGCGTCCCGATAGATTCGCGCAAGGCGCGATCGTTCGCGCCAGGGCACAAAGTCGAAGAAGGAAACATCCCGCACGTCTGCTTCGCCAATAGCGTCTTCAAGCCACCTGGAGTCCGGTCCGGTGCCGACTCTCACAGGCGTGTCGACGCCGAGGCGACGTAGAGCAGCGATTAGTTCAGGAATAAGCTGGGGGTTCTCTCGCGAATCACCGGTCGCAAACAGCAGCAGATAGCCGCCGTCTTCGGTTGCGGGTTCTGTCGCGACGTCAGAAAAGACCGGGTCCACCCCGCAGTATGCGAGCGCCGTTCGTGCCTGGTCGACCTGGTAGGCCGCGACGACTTGTTGCTGGACAAAGCGCGAATTACAGATCACTGCCCGGCATCGGCGCAGACCGACAACACGCAGCGACGACCAGAGCCGGTTGAGCGCGCGACGGTAGAGCCGGGTTGGCTGTTGGGCGCGCACGATTAACTCGTCGATATCGTGGCAGACAGCGATCCGCGGCACGCGATGGAAAAAAGCGATGCACTCGTTGGCACTGACTAACAGATTGATGTCGAGACGCCTGATCTCGGCCGGCACCTGCCAGAGTCCCTTGACGACTTCGGCGCAGGGCGACCGGACGTGTGTCGTCACCCCGAGGCCCGAGAGTTGGCATGCCGCGGCTTCGCTGTGCACCAACACGTGGATCGAGTGTCCGGTCCGCTCTGCCAATTGAGCAACCAGGTGGTAGGCGTAGTTGCCGACACCCTTTTGCTGTGGATCGATGCTGCTGCCATCGACGAGGATTCTTACCGTTTGATCAGCTCAAGGTAGAGCGTCTCGGCGATGCGTTGGGGCGAGCTGATATCGATCTGCAACTCGGGCAGGGAACTGGCGTTTGCTGCTGACTCGGTCACTTCACTGAAGCCTGCAGTTGTGGCCATGGTCGAGAGACGTTCGACATCAAAGATGTTCCGGTGTTCGCCGCCCCAGTTGGCGATGCAATAGACGGCTTCGAGGTGCGAATCGGGCCAGGGAAATGCCAGCTCGAAGAAGGCGTCGTCCTTCGCCAGGTAGTGCGACACAAAGCGGCGGAAATCGGGAACTGCGACGCGATAGCGACCACCCGGCTTCAGAACCCTGCAAACCTCATGCAGATGTCGTTCACCTTCGTCGGGGAACAGGTGTTCGAGAAAGTGCTCCGAGTGGCAGAGATCGATGGAGGCCGTGGGGAATGGAAGGGGCCGCCGCAGGTCGAGGATCAGATCGGCGCCGGTGCCGAGTCGGTCGATTCCCGACCAACCGTCCCGCCGCTGGTCGCCGCACCCGAAGCTGACGCGCGCGGGGGACGAGTTGATGACATCCAGGCGCCGTTGACACTGCGCCGGAAAGTGACTGAAGCAGCGGCTCGCGATCATGCTGATCTCGGCGGCGCTTGATTTCAGCCAATACCGGGGAATACCGATTCGATCAACCCACGAACCGAGCGTCGCTCGTGCACGGTGTGACGGTGGCCCAGACATGCGTTGACCATAGCACAGGGGTGCGAGGGTTGAGCGCGCGCCCTGTCCCCGCGCGCGTGCTGCCCAACGATGCGCGTCGCGCTGCATGCCACGTATACTCTGCCGCGACGGCGCCTATGGCGCGAAACCGAGTGAGGGGCGAGACCGCCACGCGATATGTTCGATCTACTGAAAGGTACCCGCATCATCGATCTCACAACGATCGTTCTTGGCCCCTACGCGACGCAAATGCTCGCCGATCTTGGCGCGGATGTCATCAAGGTTGAATCGCCTGCTGGCGATGCCTTCCGTGCCGTCAGACCCGCCCGGCGGGATGATCTCGGTGTCGGCTTCCTCGCTTACAACCGCAACAAGCGCTCGGTCGTGTTGGATTTGAAGCAGCCGCGTGCGCGCGAAGTCCTTAAGAAGATGGTGGCCGAATCCGACGTGTTGGTGCACAACATGCGCAGTCGCTCGGCAGCGGGCCTGGGCCTTGGGTACGACGAGCTTTCGAAGATCAATCCGGGGCTCGTTTACTGCTACTCACCGGGATTCGGTGAATTAGGTCCGGATCGCGATGCACCCGCGTATGACGATATCATTCAGTCGCGTTCGGGCCTCGCTGCGCTTAACGCGGACCCGTCCGGTGCACCCCAGTATGTGCGGACCATTGCCTGTGACAAGACGGTCGGACTGCACCTTGCACTCGCGGTGGCATCGGGCCTCGTCAAGCGGGCAACAACGGGGGAGGGTGTTTGCATCGAGACGCCCATGCTCGAGAGCATGGTGTCGTTTCTCTTGTCAGAGCACCTTGCCGGACACACGCTGGTCCCGCCCGAGGGTGAGCTTGGCTACGACCGGATGATGTCGCCCAACCGGAAGCCGTACCGAACGCAGGATGGCTATCTGACGATCCTGCCCTACACGACGCGCCACTGGGTGCGCTTCTTCCAGATCTGTGGTCTCGATGATTGGGCGACGGCGGACAAGGTCATTGATGCCGGGCTGCGGAGCGATCACATTGATGAGTTGTATGGGAAGGTGGCCGAACTTGCAGCCGGTCGCACGACGGCTGACTGGGTGTCGGTTTTGGCCGACAAGGACATCCCCTGCGCCCGAGTCAATTCGCTGGATGACCTCTTCACCGACAGCCATTTGGTAGCAGCCGGCATGTTCACCGAGGTGGAGGACGAACGGATCGGTACGCTCCGGCAGTTGCGGTCCCCCTTCCAGGTGAACGGCGAGCTCGCACCTGATGCCGGCACGGATCAGCACCCACCGGGTCTGGGTGAGCACACGAGCGCTGTGCTCGAATCCTTCGGCTACACCACAGACGAGATCAGCGAAATGCGGGGCGAGGGGATGCTTGGGTGAAGCCAGCAGGTCGAGCCCTTCCGGATATCGAGGCCGACGGTGGCGCGCGACCGAAAGTTCCTAAGACGTGATTTCGCGCTCGATGGGACAGGGCGGCTCAAAGGATCTGAAGTGCCACCTTTGGGGTTGAATGGATGGCCTGCGAAGGACGGAGCGGGAACGCATTACTTCAGAACCGGCAGATCAAGGTTACTGGCAATAATCAGCAAACTTGCGACCTGGCGAAGGCTCGTCTATGTGGCCTTGTGATCGATACCATCAGTACCTCGCGATTCGATACGCTGATCGACTTGCTGAGGTCGGTATTTCGACAAACTGGCTCAAAGGACCTGAAACCCCCATTTCTGATATCTGGCTCCCCGACCTGGGCTCGAACCAGGGACCCAATGATTAACAGTCATTTGCTCTACCAACTGAGCTATCGGGGATCTCAGAGGGACGCGATTGTAATCACCACCCCGGTGAGGGTCAACAAGGTCTTCTGATTGCGGTGCGGGGCTGTCCTGGGCCTCGATTATCGGTCACTACTGACAGCCCGTTGTCAGTAACGTCGTCTCGAAATGACCGGCCACGAAGCAAAATCTTGTAGACTTCGTATCCGCATTTCGACAGGTCGGCTCCAATGGAAAGTGGCACGTTTGAGGTCCATTCGGAATACGCACCTGCCGGCGATCAACCGGCCGCGATCGCCCGACTGATCGATGGCATCGAATCGGGTCTCGCCTGTCAGACCTTGCTCGGCGTGACCGGGTCCGGCAAGACCTACACGATCGCCAACGTCATCGAGCGGATTCAGCGGCCGACCCTTGTGATGGCGCCCAACAAGACGCTCGCGGCTCAACTGTACGGCGAATTCAGGGAGTACTTTCCCAACAACGCCGTCGAGTACTTCGTTTCCTATTACGATTACTACCAGCCAGAGGCGTACGTGCCGTCGTCTGATACCTATATAGAGAAGGACGCGGCGATCAACGAGCACATCGAGCAGATGCGCCTGTCCGCGACCAAGGCACTGCTCGAACGGCGCGATGCGATCGTGGTCGCTTCTGTGTCCTCCATCTACGGCCTTGGCGATCCGGGCACATACCTGAAGATGGTGATGCACCTCGACCGGGGCGACCGGGTCGATCAGCGCTGGCTGCTGCGACGCCTCGCTGAACTGCAATACACGCGCAACGAGACCGAGTTGCGCCGCGCGACCTATCGGGTGCGTGGCGACGTGATCGACGTCTTCCCGGCAGAGTCGGATCGCAATGCTATCCGCATCGAACTGTTCGACGATCTCATCGAAGAACTGTCGTTCTTTGATCCGCTGACCGGCGAGGTGCTGCAACGCACGCCGCGGGCGACGATCTTTCCAAAGAGTCACTACGTGACGCCGCGCGAGACGATTGAAGGTGCCGTTGACCATATTCGCGACGAACTCCACGACCGACTGCTGGTCTTGCGCGAAAACAACAAGCTGGTCGAAGCCCAGCGCCTGGAGCAACGCACGCGGTTTGATCTGGAGATGATCCGCGAACTCGGATACTGCCAGGGCATCGAGAATTACTCCCGCTATCTGTCCGGTCGCGAGGCGGGCGAGCCACCGCCGACGCTCTACGATTATCTGCCGGACGATGCGCTTCTCGTCATCGATGAATCCCACGTCGGCGTGCCGCAGTTGGGTGCGATGTACAAGGGTGATCGGTCTCGCAAAGAAACGCTGGTCGAATACGGCTTTCGCTTGCCGTCGGCGCTCGACAATCGGCCGCTTCGCTTCGAAGAGTGGGAAAACATCGCACCGCAGACGATCTTTTGCTCGGCGACCCCCGGGCCGTATGAAGGGGAAAAAGCGGGGCAGGTGGTCGATCAGCTGGTGCGCCCCACCGGCCTCGTCGACCCGGAGGTTGAAATCAGACCGGCCCAGACTCAGGTGGATGATCTGTTGGGCGAGATTTCAATCCGGGTCAGTCAGGGAGATCGGGTTCTGGTGACGGTGCTCACCAAGCGCATGGCAGAAGATCTGACCGAGTATCTCGATGAGCACGGCGTTCGCGTGCGGTACCTGCATTCAGACATCGACACCGTTGAGCGGGTTGAGATCATTCGAGACCTGCGCCTTGGCGTATTCGATGTGCTGGTCGGCATCAATCTGCTGCGTGAGGGACTGGACATGCCGGAAGTGTCGCTTGTCGCGATTCTGGACGCTGACAAGGAGGGTTTTCTGCGCTCGGATCGCTCGCTCATCCAGACGATTGGACGGGCCGCCCGTCATCTTCATGGCAAGGCCATCCTCTATGCGGACAGAGTCACGGATTCGATGAAGCGCGCGATCGGTGAGACGGACCGGCGGCGCGAGCGGCAGGTGGAGCACAACCGCATCAACAACATCACACCGAAGGGCATTGTCCGTGAGGTCACCGACATTCTCGAAGGTGCTCGCGGTGCGCCGGCGCGCGCCAAGCGCGGTCACGGCAAGAGCAGTTCCGGCGGCCAGTCGGCACGGCGCACCAACGTACTGAATCAGGACGATCTTGAGAAAGAGATCCTCGATCTGGAAAAACGCATGTTTGAGTTTGCGAAGAACCTCGCCTTTGAAGATGCGGCGGCGCTTCGTGATCAGATTGAAGAGTTGCGGGGTCAGTTCGTCAACAGTTGATCGGCATCCGGCCTGGCATCGCGCGTCTGGCAAACTGTCGTCGAAGCGCGAAGATCGGGAATAGCCTGCGCGTCTCTTCACGGCGCTAGTCGCCGGGCGAGGTCTTCCAAAATCGGACCGATCCTGCTAAATTTCGCGCCGCTTGGGATAGTCCGGATGGTTGGTTCCTGGTACGAACATCACGGGTGTTTCTGGCACATTTGCTTAGCGATTGATTAACGACTGTTGGCTGATTGACGCGGTCGTTGCTGGGGGAAGTCGCGCAAGTGAGCAGAATGCGTCCCAGGCAAATTTTAGGAGCGTAGCTCAGCTGGTTAGAGCATCGTCATGACATGGCGAGGGTCCTCGGTTCGAACCCGAGCGTTCCTACCACTTCCCCTCACGTCCCGGCCTCCCGGCAGCGACTTACCGGCAAAGGCGATGAGAGACGCGTGAAGTACCTGTGAAACGAGCGTGAAAACAAGCGCCTAAGCATGTGGCCCGGTGTATGGGTCACCACTGAAGCGAGGAAGATGAAATGCCAGTGATTACACTGCCTGACGGTAGTCAGCGCGCCTTTGATGCCCCGGTATCCATCCTTGATGTCGCCCAGGACATCGGCCCCGGGCTCGCGAAAGCGGCCATCGCCGGTGTCGTCGACGGTGAAACCCGCGACTGCTCCCACACCCTCTCAACAGATGCCCAACTTGCCATTCTTACGTCGCGCGATGACGGTGGACTGGAGGTGCTGCGGCACTCCTGTGCGCACCTCATGGCGATGGCTGTGCAGGAGTTGTTCCCGGCAGCGCAGGTCACTATCGGGCCGGTTATAGAGGATGGCTTCTTTTACGACTTTGCCTACGAGCGGACCTTCACGCCGGAAGATCTGACGAAGATCGAAAAGCGCATGAAGGACATCGCGAAATCGAACCTGCCCGTAACGCGTTCGCTCATGTCACGCGACGAAGCCGTGGCGCTCTTCCGGGACAAGGGCGAGGACTACAAGGTGCAGATTCTGGAGAGCATTCCGAGCGATGAGGATCTGTCCTTCTACCAACAGGGCGACTTCATCGATCTCTGCCGGGGGCCGCACGTGCCGTCGACCGGCAAGTTGCAGGCATTCAAGCTGACCAAGGTGGCCGGTGCATATTGGCGGGGCGACTCGAACAACGAGATGCTGCAACGTATCTATGGCACCTGCTGGGCTGACAAAAAAGCGCTGAAAGACTATCTGTTCCGGCTTGAAGAGGCAGAGAAGCGTGACCATCGCAAGCTCGGCAAACGACTCGATCTCTTTCATACCCAGGAAGAGGCGCCCGGTATGGTGTTCTGGCATCCACGCGGCTGGCAGATCTGGCAGATTATCGAGCAATATGTGCGCGAGGTGCAGAACGCGAACGGCTATCAGGAGATCAGGACGCCGCAGTTGGTCGACATGTCGCTGTGGGAGAAATCCGGTCATGCCGACAAATTTGGCGACGATATGTTCTCGGTGAATTCAGACAACCGTTTGTATGCGGTCAAACCGATGAACTGCCCCTGCCATGTCCAGGTGTACAACCAGGGTTTGCACAGCTACCGAGATTTGCCATTGCGCCTTGCCGAGTTTGGCTCCTGCCACCGGGATGAGCCGTCAGGCACGCTGCAGGGGATCATGCGGGTGCGGGCGTTCGTGCAGGACGACGCGCACATCTTTTGCACGGAGGCGCAGATTCAGTCCGAGGTGCTCGATTTCATCAGCATCCTGTTTGGTGTGTACGAAGACTTTGGCTTCAATGACATCATCATCAAGCTGTCGACCCGCCCCGAAAACCGGGTCGGCACCGACGCCGACTGGGACCGGGCCGAGAAGGCGCTCGCAGACGCACTCAACACCCGTGGACTAGACTGGGCGCATCTTCCCGGCGAGGGCGCGTTCTACGGGCCAAAAATCGAATTCTCGCTTAAAGACTGCCTGGGCCGGGTCTGGCAGTGCGGCACGATGCAGGTGGATTTTTCGATGCCCGGACGCCTGGACGCGCAGTACGTGGCCGAAGACGGTGCGCGCACAACGCCGGTCATGCTACACCGGGCGATGCTCGGGTCGTTCGAGCGGTTCATTGGCATCCTTATCGAGCACTTTGCCGGCGAGTTGCCACCCTGGCTAGCGCCAGTGCAAGCAGTATTACTCAACATCACGGATGCCCAGGCCGACTACTGCGCAGAGATACGCAAGCGACTGATGGCGCACGGGTTTCGGGTTGAAGCAGACCTGCGCAACGAGAAGGTTGGATTCAAAATCCGGGAACACACATTGCAGAAGGTGCCCTACATGCTCGTCGCCGGTGATCGTGAGTTGGCTGATGGCACGTTGTCGGTTCGTGCACGCAACGGCGAGGATCTGGGAACCCTGACGGTTGACGAATTTGTTGCGCATTTGACCGGCGCTATCGCACGGCGGGGCAGGGCAGCCTGACCTGCTGGTTTTAACCGAAGTTTTGGTATACTCCACCCCCTTTACCTCCACAGGAGCAGTTTAGAATCAAGAAAGAGAAGAGCAAGCGGGCGCGAACAAACGACGAGATTGAAGCCACTCAGGTTCGCCTGATTGGCCCGGACGGTGAGCAGGTCGGCATAGTTTCCTTCAGCGACGCGCTGCAGGCGGCCCAGAATGCCAGGATGGATCTGGTCGAAATTGCGCCGGATGCGACCCCGATCGTGTGCAAGGTCATGGACTACGGCAAGCACATTTTCGAGGCGAAGAAAGACAAGGCCGCGGCGAAGAAGAAGCAGCGCCGCATGCACGTCAAGGAGATGAAGTTTCGCCCAGGGACGGAAGAAGGAGATTATCAGGTCAAACTACGCAACCTGACACGTTTCCTGGCTGACGGGGATAAAGCCAAAGTAACCCTGCGATTTCGCGGGCGGGAAATGGCACACCAGGAACTCGGCATGGAACTCCTCAAGCGAATTGAGGAAGACCTGGCCGAGATGGGCGCGGTTGAACTCCATCCAAAGATGGAAGGACGCCAGCTAACCATGGTGCTTGCCCCCCTCGGCAAGAAAAAAGGACAGGGGATCGCCTGATCCATCGGCGGGACGCGGCCGCGTTGAGCGGTGCCTGAGTCCCGGAAATGACATTATGTCAATGGCCGACCGACACCTATGAGATGTCGGTCCAATGCGGAGTATTCACATGCCGAAGATCAAGACGAGCAGCGGTGCTGCAAAGCGTTTTAAACGCACCGCGAAAGGATTCAAACACAAGCAATCCTTTAAGAGTCACATCCTCACGAAGAAGAGCACAAAGCGTAAGCGTCAGCTGCGCGGATTGAAGGACGTCGCCGCGGCTGACGTGCCTCTCGTTCGCCGAATGATGCCAGAGAGCTAACCAGCCGCGACTTCGCATCTTTATTCGCATCGATGCATAAAGATGCGTGTTGTGCTCCACAAATTGAACGGCGCTGTCTGACAGAGATCATTCGCAAGAAACAGTTGCAAGGAACCGGCTAGTAAGCAAGTCGAGTACCAAGCCGCTGTCCCCCATAAGCTGTAACAAACATGAACTGTGCAGTTCAGATGCCGCGAATGGTTAGACGCCCTGCTCCTTACCTGCTACCTACCTACAGCTACTCTAGTTAAGAAGGCAGGGTGCGCAGAACGGTCAGCGAAGCCGCCCGGAAGAGGATTGAGAAATGCCAAGAGTAAAACGGGGTGTAACCGCCCATCGTCGCCACAAGAAAGTACTGAAGCAAGCCAAGGGTTATTACGGTGCGCGTTCACGCGTTTACCGCGTTGCCAAGCAAGCCGTCACCAAAGCGGGCCAGTATGCGTATCGCGACCGCAAAGTCAGGAAACGCATGTTCCGCGGTTTGTGGATTCAGCGCATCAACGCCGCCGCTCGCGAGCACGGCTTGACCTACAGCCGGCTCATTAATGGTCTGAAGAAAGGCAACATCGAGATCGACCGCCGCGTGCTTGCCGATCTAGCTGTTCACGAAAAGGAGGCATTTGCCGCCATCGTTGTGCAGGCCAAGGCCTCGATCGCGGCATAGCCGGTTGTGGACCTGCCACTTGTCACAACCGAAGCGCTTGCCGAGATAGGGGCAGCGACCGACGAGCGTGCGCTCGATGGGGTGCGCGTGAAGTATCTCGGCAAAAAGGGCTCGCTGACGGCGCTGCTTAAGGGCCTCGGCAGTCTGGACCCGAGCGAACGAAAGACCGCGGGGGCAAGCATCAATGCGGCCAAGGGCCAGGTCCAGGACGCAATCGCGGCGAAGAAAGACCACCTCGCAAGGCTGCAGCTAACGAGTCAACTCGACGCGGAAGCCATCGACGTGACCTTGCCAGGTCGAAACGGTGACAGCGGTGGCCTGCATCCGGTGACGATGGTCATCCGCCGCATCTCGGCATTTTTCCAGTCCGTTGGTTATCAGGTCGTGGAAGGCCCCGAGATTGAGGACGACTATCACAACTTTGAGGCGCTGAATCTGCCGCCGCACCACCCGGCGCGCGCGATGCATGACACGTTCTACTTTGACGCCCAGACCCTGCTGCGTACCCACACATCGCCAGTTCAGGTGCGCGTGATGGAATCGCAGCAGCCGCCGATACGCATCATTTGCCCTGGCCGGGTATATCGACGCGACTCGGACCTGACCCACACGCCGATGTTTCATCAGATCGAGGGCCTGGTGATCGACCGCGAGGCGAGCTTCGCGGATCTCAAGGGCACCATCATCGAGTTCCTGCGCGTCTTCTTTGAGAAGGACCTGAACGTGCGGTTCCGCCCGTCCTACTTCCCCTTTACTGAACCGTCTGCAGAAGTAGATGTGCAGTGCGTCAATTGTCTGGGCGATGGCTGCCGGGTGTGCAGTCAGACCGGCTGGATTGAGATTATGGGATCAGGCATGGTGCACCCCAATGTGTTGCGAGCATCCGGCATCGATCCTGAGGAGTACACGGGTTTCGCCTTTGGCATGGGCCCGGATCGCATGGCGATGTTGCGCTACGGGGTCAACGACCTGCGACTCTATTTCGAAAACGACCTGCGTTTCCTGCGTCAATTCGCCTGAGGACTGCCGGTGTCTGCCTCGATAACGCCGGTCATACTTTGCGGCGGCAGCGGCACACGTCTGTGGCCCTTGTCGCGCGACAACTATCCCAAGCAACTGCTTGCGCTCGGACGCGAACGAACCCTCGTTCAGCAAACGCTTATGCGGGCGGCGCACGTTGCTGGTGACACAGCTATCGAGATCATTTGTGGCGAAGAACATCGCTTTCAGATAGCCGAGCAACTGCGTTTGCTCGATGGTGTGAGCGCCAACATCATTTTAGAGCCAGTCGGCCGCAACACGGCCCCCGCCATTGCGCTTGCAGCCCTGCGGGCGGCGCCGGAGACGCTGCTGCTGGTGATGCCATCAGACCATGTGATCGATGATGTCGACAGATTCGGTGATGCCGTTGAGGCCGGCAAAGCGCTTGCGCAGGCGGGTTCTCTGGTGACGTTTGGGCTCGTGGCTGATCGGGCCGAGACGGGCTACGGCTACATTCGATCGGGAGAACCGCTCGAAGGTGGCTTTCGCATCGCCCGGTTTGTTGAGAAGCCTGACAGGCAAACCGCTGAGGAATTTGTCGCCTCAGGCGCATACCTGTGGAACAGCGGCATCTTCCTCTTTAGGGCGGATGCTTATCTCGCAGAGTTGTCCGCGAACGAGCCGACTATTGTGGAGGACTGTCGGGAGGCCCTCGCTGGATTGCGTGCGGACCTCGATTTTCTGCGCCTGGATGAGTCCGCCTTTTCGCGCTGCAAATCCGTGGCTGTCGATCGTGCCGTGATGGAACGGACAGCCCGCGCGGCCGTGGTGCCCCTTGAATGCGACTGGTGCGATCTTGGATCGTTTGAGAGCCTGTGGGAATTCAGTCGCCATCGCGCTGACGGTGACGGCAACGTGGTAACGGGCGACGTCTACCAGCGCGAGTCCAGAGACAACTTCATCGAGGCGCAGCACCGGTTGGTTGCTGCCGTCGGTGTTGAAGGTCTGACGATTGTCGAGACCGCCGATGCCGTGCTGGTGGCGGACCGTGGGCGCAGCCAGGAGGTGCGCGCACTGGTTGAGCAACTGAGCGCGGAAGGACGTGATGAGGTGGTCAATCACCGCCGCATTTACCGGCCGTGGGGCTATTACGAGACCATTGATGTCGGTGACGGATTTCTGGTCAAGCATCTCCAGGTGAACCCGCAGGCGAGTTTGTCATTGCAGTACCACGAGCATCGCGCGGAGCACTGGGTTGTCGTTGCCGGGACTGCTCACGTGCGTCGCGGTGACGACGAATTTGATCTGATGGCGAATGAGAGCACTTACATTCCGCTCGGTAGCCAGCATCGTCTGTCCAATGTCGGTGACGCGCCGCTGCATCTGGTTGAAGTGCAAACGGGTGAGTCCCTTAGCGAAGATGACATCGTCAGGCTTGACGACACGTATGGTCGCAAGTGATGTCGCCCGCGGCGCGAGGGAAAGTTGATGGCAACGTGTGCGACGTGCGACAAGCGAACTTGATGCGGAAACTACCAGATGGTGGCTCGAGGAGAAATCGATGAAATTCAGTGAAGCCTGGCTGCGGGAGTATGTTGACCCCGCGCTCACGACTGAAGAACTGGTGGAACAGCTCACGATGGCCGGACTGGAGGTCGAGGGCTTCGAACCCGTCGCGGGCGACTTTGAGGGCGTGATTGTTGCCGAGATTCTGCAGGTTGAGGCCCACCCGGATGCTGACAAGCTGCGCGTTTGCGAGGTCAATACCGGTGCCGGGACGGTGCAGGTCGTCTGCGGTGCGCCGAACGTTGAAGCGGGCGGCAAATATCCGCTCGCGACCGTCGGCGCTCGACTCGACGACATGAAGATCAAGAAGGCGAAACTGCGCGGTGTGCAGTCGTTCGGCATGTTGTGCTCAGAGCGCGAACTGGGAATTTCAGAGAACCACGAGGGGTTGCTGCAACTGCCGGCAGACGCAGTCATTGGCGAGTCGGTCAGGGACGCGCTCGGGCTTGACGACATGATTATCGAGGTTGATCTGACGCCGAATCGAAGTGATTGTCTCGGCATGCTTGGCCTCGTGCGGGAGACGGCGGCGCTGAATGACCTGACGAGCCACTTTCCGCATCCAGAGCCAGTTCCACCGGCGATCGATGATGTGTTTCCCGTTCTTGTCGATTGTCCGGCCGAGTGCCCAAGGTACGTCGGTCGGGTCATTCGCGGGGTCAACGTTAATGTCCCCACACCATTTTGGATGATCGAGCGGTTGCGTCGCTCCGGTGTCCGGTCCATCGATCCGGTTGTGGATGTGACCAACTACGTGATGCTCGAACTTGGCCAACCCATGCACGCGTTTGACCTTGCACGGCTTAGCGACGGTATTCGGGTTCGTATGTCGGCACCGGGTGAGCAGATCACGTTGCTCGACGGTAGTGATCTCGAGCTGCTGCCAGACACCATGCTGATCACCGACGCGCGTGGTCCGGTCGCGATGGCAGGCGTCATGGGTGGTGCGGGATCTGGCATTGGCGAGGCGACGGTCGATCTTTTTCTTGAGAGCGCGTTCTTCGCGCCGATCGCGATCGCTGGCAGAGCGCGCGACTACGGCATGGCAACCGATGCTGCGCACCGCTTTGAACGGGGGGTCGACTGGCGTCTGCAGTCAGGTGCGATCGAGCGGGCGACGGCGCTTTTGCTTGAGATCACGGGCGGCGAACCGGGCCCGGTGGCCGAGACGGTGGCCGCGCAAGCGCTGCCGGCGGTCCCCGAAGTCACGCTGCGCAGCGATCGGGTTGCGCGCATGCTCGGTATAGCGGTTGACGACCCGGCGATTGAATCGATGCTCTGCCGGCTTGGCTTTGACGTCGCGGCGGCGGGCGCAGACGCATGGCGCGTGACTGTGCCGTCACACCGGTTTGACGTCAGCATCGAGGAAGATCTGGTCGAAGAGATCGCGCGCGTGTTTGGGTACAACAATCTGCCCGTTAGCGTGCCACGGACGGCGCTGGCCATGGCCGAGATGCCTGAAGGGGTGCTGGACCTTGATCGGATCAAGGACCACATGGTGTCCCGGGCATACCAGGAGGTCATCACCTATAGCTTCGTCGATGCAGACATGCAGGCGAAAATGGACCCGGAGAACGAGCCGATCGGTTTATCCAATCCGTTGTCGGCAGACCTTGCGTTTATGCGCACGAGCCAGTGGCCCGGATTGGTGCGCGCGCTCATGCACAATCTGAACCGCCAACACTCGCGAGTTCGGCTGTTTGAGACTGGACTGCGCTTTCTGCGACCGCCGAATCAGCAGGACCTGAAACTCGATGAAGTGCGTCAGGAGAAGATAATTTCGGGCATCGTCGCAGGTTCTCGCCAGTCAGAAGGCTGGGCTAACGACGGCAAGCCCCTCGATTTCTTTGATGTGAAAGGCGACCTTGAGAGTTTGTTCGCCCTCACTGGCGACGCCGCGTCCTTCAGCTTTGGGCGCGGCGACCACCCGGCACTGCACCCGGGGCAGACCGCCTTTGTTAGTCGCGACGGTGAGGAGATGGGGGTGATAGGGCAACTGCACCCGGCACTGATCGCCGATTTCGACGTCGGCGGGGACATTTACCTCTTTGAGCTCAATCTGACCCGGCTCTGTGAACGGCGCATTCCTGCTGCGTCGGTCCTGTCCAGACAGCCCGAGATTCGACGCGACATCGCCCTGATCGTGCCGCTCGATGTGTCTGCTGATGAACTCACGAGGGCGGTGCAAAGCGCTGCTGGGGACCTCTTGACAAACCTAAAGTTGTTTGACGTATATCAGGGTAAAGGTATTGATCCTACAAGGAAAAGTTTGGCGCTGGGCTTGACCTTCCAGCATGCATCCCGCACTCTTACCCTTGATGAAATCAACGACTGTGTTGACGCCGTTGTCGGATTGCTCACCCGGGAGTTTGGAGCTAGCCTGAGGATTTAGGAATGGGTGCGCTGACCAAAGCTGAGATGGCTGAGAAGCTGTTTGAGGAGCTGGGTCTCAATAAACGAGAAGGCAAGGAAGTTGTTGAGCTCTTCTTCGAGGAAGTGCGTGCGTCGCTGGAAAGTAATGAACAGGTCAAGCTGTCTGGCTTTGGCAACTTCGATCTTCGCGACAAGAGCCAGCGCCCCGGACGAAATCCCAAGACGGGTGAAGAGATACCGATAACTGCGCGGCGAGTGGTGACCTTTCGCCCCGGCCAAAAACTGAAAGCCCGAATCGAGTCGTATGCTGGACCCAGACAATAACGCTGAACTGCCGCCGATACCGGGCAAGCGTTACTTCACGATAGGCGAGGTCTCTGGACTCTGTTCGGTGAAGCCGCACGTGTTGCGTTACTGGGAACAGGAATTTCCCCAGTTGAAGCCGGTCAAACGGCGAGGAAATCGCCGCTACTACCAGCGCCAGGATGTCCTGATGATCCGGCAAATCCGCTCGTTGCTCTACGATCAGGGATTCACGATTGGCGGTGCCCGGCAGCGTCTCTCGGGCGAAGACCAGAAAGAAGACAACACCCAGTACAAGCAACTCATTCACCAGATGATTGTTGAACTCGAAGAAGTGCTCGAGGTGCTGCGGGCGAATTGAGCCTGGTCTAACCCGTCGATTCGCGCCCTGGTTGACTCTTCGCTGTTCAAGTCTCCAGATCTCTCAATGGATCTATCAATTGAACTCTTTCCGTGACTTTCAATTGACCGTCAGTTGAACCGGGTCGATGGCCGTCAACGAGCCCCTGGTCGGTCCCGATTGATTATCGCGAGACCTGATAAAAGTCCAAATACCACTCGATGAATCGTTCGATACCCGTTTCGATGGTTGTTGTGGGTTTGTAGCCCACGTCATCCAGCAAGACCTGCACATCGGCGAACGTGTCGGGCACATCGCCAGGCTGGAGCGGCAAAAGATTCTTTCTGGCGGTCTTGCCCAGACATTTCTCGATGGTCGCGATGTAGTCAGACAGGTTGACTGGCGCGCTGTTGCCGATGTTGTACACGCGCCACGGCTCTCGGCTGGTTCCCGGGTCGGGCTCGGTGCCACGCCAATCCGGGTTCGGTGCAGCGACTTTGTCGAGGGTGCGAATGACGCCTTCGACGATGTCGTCGATATAGGTGAAGTCGCGCTTGTGGTTACCGTTGTTGAAGACGTTGATAGGCTCGTCGTTCAGGATCGCTTTGGTGAACAGGAAGAGCGCCATGTCGGGGCGCCCCCAGGGTCCGTAGACGGTGAAAAAGCGTAGCCCGGTCGTCGGCAGGTCATACAGGTGGCTGTACGAGTGGGCCATCAGTTCGTTGGCTTTCTTGGACGCCGCATACAGTGACAGCGGATGGTCGACATTGTCGCTGACGGAGAATGGCAATGACTCATTAGCGCCGTATACAGAACTGGAGGATGCGTACACCAGGTGTTCGACGCCATTGTGTCGACACCCCTCCAGGATGTGTAAGAACCCGCTGATGTTGCTGTCGATGTAAGCGTACGGATTGATGGCGCCATAGCGCACCCCGGCTTGTGCGGCAAGATTCACCACGCGATCAAAGCCGTGATCCTTGAACAACGCTTCAATACCGTGACGGTCAGCGAGATCGAGTTTTTGAAACGTAAATCCGGGCTCGGTTGTCAGCAAATCGAGCCGGGCGTGCTTGAGCGAGATCTCGTAGTAGTCGTTGATGTTGTCGATGCCGACAACCTCGTCGCCACGAGAGAGCAAAGCACGTGATGTGTGAAAGCCGATGAAGCCGGCGGCGCCGGTGACGAGAATTTTCAATGGGTTGCGTCCGGCTCTGGGGCTACATGCGGTGGGTGTGCCGATTGACATGAACGAATCGCTTGCCGCTTCAAAAGGGGCCGGCATCGTAGCAGAAACCTGTGCCGCCTTTGGGAAGGTGTTCTTAGGGCCTGAAATGCCTTCATGAAAACGGGATGAATTGGTAACATGCGGCACTCAGCCATCCCGCTGTTCGCAACGGCGAGGTGACGACACGGGGCGTAGCGCAGTCTGGTAGCGCACCACACTGGGGGTGTGGTGGTCAGAGGTTCAAATCCTCTCGTCCCGACCAATTCAGGCAGGTGTTCCGGGTACAAGAATGAATCAATCGGCGTGCGCCTCACGCGTAGCCCGCCGGCAGTGCGGCATTTACATCTGGTTGGCATCCCGATTCACGTGCAGTGGCCCGCTCCCGCCGTCCCCATTCGAAACAGAGCATCCAGGGAGCACGATGACGGTCGTCGGGGAAGGACCAGAACGTCCCTCGCTTATGGATCGGTTTGGTCGCACTTTATGCGGGAACACATGGCATCGCCAATCATCTTGATGCGGTACTCGATGGGGCGGCAGTTTTGAAGGCGAGATCTCGCTGCGACATAAAGCTGGTGCTCGTCGGGAGCGGGCGAGAGAAGCAAGAGTTGATGCTGCGGTGTCAGCGCGAGAATCTTGACAACGTGATCTTTCACGACCCGATGAAAAAGGGCGATCTTGCCTTGGCGATGGCGGGTGCTGACGTTGGTATGCAGATTCTGGCCAACGTTGAGGCTTTCTACTATGGGACATCGCCGAACAAGTTTTTCGACTACCTCGCTGCGGGGCTACCCGTTTTGACCAACTATCCGGGGTGGATTGCTGGCCTGATTAAAGAGAGCGAGTGCGGCTTTCCCATACCGCCTGAATCCCCCGAGGCGTTCGCAGATGCATTGGAGCAAGCGGCGGATGATCGGGCTCGACTTTCGTCCATGGGGGGGCGGGCCAGGATGTTAGCCGAGTCTCGGTTCCCGCGAGGCGAATTGGCAAACCAACTGGTCGATGTGCTCGAAGACGTGATCCAGGCGTGAAACGAACGTTGGATGTTGGCTTGTCGCTGCTTGTGTTAGTGCTGTTCGCGCCTCTGATCATTGTTACAGCCGTTCTTGTGCGCATCGCCATCGGTAGTCCGATCATGTTCACGCAGCCGAGACCGGGACTCGCCGGCAAGGTCTTTTGGATCTACAAGTTCCGGACCATGAGTGAGTTAGTCGATGCTGAAGACAAACTGCTACCTGATGACCAGCGTTTATCGCGTTTCGGCAGGATTTTGCGGGCTACAAGTCTCGATGAATTGCCAACGCTATGGAATGTACTCAATGGTGATATGAGTCTCGTCGGGCCGCGTCCGTTACTGGTGGAGTACGTGCCACTCTATTCGGAAAGCCAGGCACGTCGTCATGAAGTTCGACCTGGCGTGACGGGTTGGGCACAAGTCAATGGGTGAAATTCGGTCAGTTGGGACGATCGGTTGGCCATGGACGTTTGGTATGTCGAGAATCGTTCGCTATTGCTGGACTTGCGAATAATGCTTCTGACACTTGTGAAGGTCATTGCGCGCGAGGGGATCAATGCGGAAGGCGAGGCGACGATGAAACGATTTGAGGGAACTGATGAGTAGACTCTCTTGGCCCTTTGCTAACCGAGGGAGTACTCACCACAGTCGCCCTCCGGACACGGTGGTCGGGAGGCTAACGCTGAATGGGTCTCGCTGGGTTGCCAACGACGGTCGCGCCCGGCGGAACATCCTTGGTGACGACAGCGCCCATGCCAATGGTTGATCCCGCGCCGATGACAAGAGGTTCTTCAAATGATCTTCCTTGCCGGAGGACGGCTCCTGTCCCGACATACACGTTGTCTTCGATGCGAACGTTGCCGTTGCAACACACCTGTGGAGCAAATGTAACAAAGTCGCCGATCCGACAGTCATGAGCGACATAGCTATAGATGTTGCATTGGAATGACTCGCCGATATCTGGGTTCGACGTCACCATCGAGTTGGAGCAGAAGATGGCACTTTCTCTTGCCGTGTTGGAACTCAGCAGCTCACAGTGGATGCACTCGAGCAAGCGTTGTGGGCGAGGGGGGTGGATGAACGCTCCGGCTTGATCCACCATAGCGATCGCGGCTCTCAGTATCTGGCGATTCGACACGCAGATCGACTGGCCGAGATCGGGATCTCGCCATCGGTCGGCAGCGTCGGTGATTCCTACGATAATGCGCTGGCCGAGACCATCAATGGGCTATACAAGACGGAGGTGATCCGACACCAAGGGCCATGGCGGAACCTTGAGGACGTCGATGTTGGTCTTGAGCAGCCCGATCTTCTCTCTGAGGATCTCGAATCCAATCAGGTAGTCAATGTTTTGAATCAACGCAGTGTCCAGGACTTTCTCGGAAAAGATCTCCTGATTGAGGCTGATGACGCCGACGTTGCTGAGGTTGTCTTGTAGTTGGTCTATTTCCGCCTGTGTGAGTGTTTTCTGGGTAAGCGACGCTACGTATTTTTGTTTTCTGAGTTCCAAATGAGGCATATATGGCGTAACTGTGAATGCGTTGACGAAGTCCTCACGATCGATGTGGCCGGTGAAGTCGTTCTGATCATAAACTCGCTTCAGGACCACGGGTACGGTGACGTCAGTGGCGTTGAATGGGCTGTCGTTCGGATATTTTTGATCTGTTGCGCCTGAGAACGTCAGGAACGCATTAATCGAGTGAGAGTGGAGTGTGGGATTGGCAAGATTGAGAACGGCGACTACAAGCCAGAACAGACCGGTCAACAGACCAATGGCAACGTGCGACCGAGTGCCGAGAATCTTCTTAATAAGGTCTGTCAGGTCGATCTCGCGGGATGGCTCTTGCTGCTCAGACGTTCAAATCTCCAATGAAACAGCGTTGGTCGTAAAGTGCGCCATCATAAAGATTGACGACCGCTTTTTCGACCGTCGCCGCGTTCGTGAAGCGAATGTGCACTCGGCCCGGAGTTCGACGGATGAGTCAGTTTGTGCGTCGTTCCCGCGTCCTTCGTTGCGAGTCGATCGGTTGTCGACGTTCCAGGGCAGATGTTGTATGCATCGCGTCGCAGGGGGCTGGGACTTCTGCGTGGTCCGCCCCTGCGGAATCCCCGAAGTCCCGCTGCGTGCATAGCCGCGTATGACAGAGTTCCGAGGCCAGGCTCACGCGGCACGCGTCGCGCCCACGGGACGTTTGGGTCGGCTTGACATTGCCGGGAACGTGCTTGTCCTGCTAACGCTCGGTGGCTTCCTCGTACTGCCACACGGCCAGGCGAACAGTTTTTCGACCTACCTGATCGCCCTGCTGGTTTATTTGCAGCCGCGTAATTTTGTTCAGGATCTGCGAGCACAACCTGTGCTTTGTTTGGTTGCCGCGATCGGTAGCTACGCGAGTTGCAGCGTTTGGTGGTCCACCGGTGGCGATGCTACTGTTTTTTTTCATCAACTTGTCGAAGCTTTGCTGGTTCTTGCCTTTGTCGTCGCGACGGTGCGGCTGGCAGGTTCGCGGATCTGGCTTGATCGCGTCCTCATGGGCACCGTGCTGGTTGGCACGAGTGTCACGGCATTGATGTTGTTCGACTACCTTGTGTCGTGGGACCTCGCCGAGCCATTCGTACGACTCGATGGTACGGGCGGTGCGTATGGAAGGCTGCGCAATGCCGTGGTCCTTGCCATGGTCCTCGGTTTCATTGCATTCGTTGCGGGTACGTTTGCCATTAACGCGGGTGGTTTGACGCGTGTGGCGTGGACGTTCTGTTGTCTTCTTTTGACCGTCGCGGTCGTCCTGAGTCAGACGCGTACAGTTTGGCTCGCGCTGCCGTTATCGCTGGGCTACTACTTTCTGCGGCGATCAGGATTTCGGCGAAGCGGATTCGTGGTGATTGCCATCTGGTCTCTCGCGACTGCGGCGGCCGCTATCCTGTTCGCCCTGATGGTCAACCAGCACTTTCCGTCAGCATGGGAGCAGTTGATTGAGCGCGGTCTTGGACATCGGCCAGAGATTTGGCAAATGGCGATAACGGAGGTGGGTGGCAACATCCTGCTCGGTCTGGGCGCGCTGGCAACGCCTGCATTTCCGCTCGTTACCTGGGATGGCATTCCGTTTAACGCGCATCATCCCCATAGCGTGTTTGTCAGTGCCTATTACTTTGGTGGGATCACGGGCCTCGCGCTGCTTGTTGTCACGACCGTGCTGGCCGTGCGCAGGGCGGGCACGCGAGCATCCGCAATGCTGCTGTTTGGCGTCTTCATATTGATTCTGGACGGTGGGCAGGTCGTCGACAAAGTGAACGCTATCTGGCTCCTGCTCTGGCTGCCGGTGGGACTTGCGCTTGGTAATCAGTCAGATGCTCGTCCATCACGCGACGTCTGCCTGACTGAGGACCTTCAGTAGCGTCATCGCGATGATCGCGACATCCAAACGCATGCTTTGGTGCTCCAGGTAATGCTGCTCAAGGGCGACCTTGTCCGGAATACTCAGACGATCTCGCCCGTTGATCTGCGCCCAGCCGGTGACGCCTGGAAGCAGACAGCAGACCCTGGCCTGATCTCGCAATGCAAGCAGGTCGCTCTGCGATGTTAGCGCCGGACGCGGGCCGACGAGCGACATGTCGCCGGCGAAGACGTTGATGATCTGGGGCATTTCATCGAGGCTGGTCTTACGCAGAAAGCCGCCGACGGCTGTGACTGATTGTGCAGCGTTGTGCATCAAATGGGTTGCGACTTCCGGCGTGTCTTTTGTCATGGTTCTGAACTTCAGCATGTGAAACCGCTTCCCGTTCCTGCCCACCCGACTAGAGACATAGATTGCGGGCCCCGGCGTATCCAGCCTGATCAAGATCATAATCATGACGGCGAAAGGCATCAGCAGGGGCAGCAGCACCAGACAAATCGCAAGGTCGAAGACGCGTTTTGAGACGTGGTAGCGGTGCATGCAGGGCTATCGCAAATGACGCGCGATGGTTGCGCGAACAACTTCGGCCGTTTGGGTACAGGTTGTTGGCTGTAGCGTTGGATGAACCTCGAATGCGATGGATCGCTCACCGACGTCGCGCGCAACTGGCAGGCGCTCGACGGGACGCGAAGGGTGGCCCTCGAATGCGCGTTCGAGGTAGATCTCAGGACAAGACCCGACCGTAGCGGACACGCCCGCCTTGTTCAACTCCTCCTGGATTGTTTGGCGATTTGACCGCAGTCGACCAGGTTCGAGCAGCAGGTAGAGTCGGTAGTAGGCGTGCTTCTCGTGCTGAGAGGGGCGAGCCAGCGAAACGGGGAGGCCTTCGAGTACGCCGCGGAATGTGTGTGCGTTCTCCTGTCGTCGGTCGACCCAGGCGTCGAGCTTTGTGAGCTGAATGCGACCAATTGCCGCCTGCATCTCTGTCATCCGCCAATTCGTGCCGAAGCTGTTGTGGAGCCAGCGAAAGCCCGGAGGATGTTCTGTGCTGTTTACGCGCTCGTAGTCTTTGCCATGGTCTTTAAACGCCCATGCCGCCCGCCAGGCAGAGTCATCATCAAGGAGTAGCATGCCGCCTTCACCACCGGTCGAGATAATCTTGTCCTGACAGAAAGAGAATGCGGCTGCATGGCCGAAGGCGCCGACCGGTTTGCGCTCGAATTCTGCCCCGTGAGCCTGGGCGCAGTCCTCGATGACGACGAGATCGTGAGCGTCCGCAAGCTGCATCAGGCCCGGCATGTTGCATGGCCAGCCGCCGAGGTGCACAGGAATGATGGCACGGGTGCGCGAGGTGATGACCGGCGCGACCGTCTCAGAGGTTATGTTCTGCGAGCGCGGGTCGATGTCGGCAAATCGCGGCGTCGCGCCGCTCAGAACAATCGCTGAAGCGGTCGCGATGAATGTCCGAGGCGTCGTGATGACCTCATCACCGGGTCCGATACCGAAAGCGCGGAGCGCGAGTTCGAGAGCGAGTGTACCGTTGTTGAGTGCGATCGCATGTTTGCGTCCAACGTATGCGCAGTAGGCATCCTCAAACAGACTTACTTCGTCCCCGGTCCAATAGTTGACGCGGCCGCTTGTTAGAACCCTGGTCACCGCACGGTTCTCATCCTCGTCAAAGAAGGGCCAAGTCTCGTTCACATCGGGTTACCATACGGGGAAGCCGCGATTATAGCCGAGAAATGAGTGTTCCCGGTGCATCGTCAGAACGCTGGAGGGTGGTTTTGAAATTGGTACTGATAGGTGCGGGAGGCCATGGTGTCAGCGTTGCCGACTGCGCCGCAGAAAGTGGTCAGTGGCGGGAAATCTGTTTTGTAGACGACCGGTTTCCGCAGATCGACCGGGTTCTGGACTGGCCGGCCATTGGTAACATTGAATCTATCTCGAACGACTCCGATGTGTTCGTCGCAATTGGCGACAACCCAACGCGACTCACACTGGTAGAGCGCTTGATGCGCTGCGGTCTTCACTTGCCGTCGATTTGCCATCCCCGCGCGATCATAAGTTCGAGAGCGCGCGTCGGGAGCGGCTCAATTGCGATGACGGGAGCGATTGTAAATGCGGCGACGACGATCGGGCAGGCTGTCATCCTCAATACTGGCTCGAGCGTCGACCACAACTGCGTCGTCGAGGATGGCAG